>QWCQ01000095.1_pt1 | contig 92595 bp, 82 predicted proteins | sample 1972701 | NCBI WGS metagenome assembly QWCQ01 (sample SAMN09866704, study PRJNA288562) | Human gut metagenome isolate pre4_stool, whole genome shotgun sequencing... | reverse complement strand
TGATTCATCGTTCCTCCTGGTTGATTGGTTTTCGTCGACACAATTTTACCAGAAAACGGTGGATCATTTTTTGTTGCACTTAGATTGTAAATTCAAGGCAAAAAAACCCGCGCCGGGCGCGGGAGAATTAATTTTTCTTTTTGAAAAGAGAATAGAGAACCACCACGGGGCCGACGACATAGAGGGCCGGGAGGGCCACCAGGCGAAAGAAAGTAAGATCTAAATGATCCAGTCGGTCGCCGGCGTGTTTATAGGCTTGAGGAAAGGCCACAGTGGCGAGGATAAAGTAAAGGGTGAGGGGCATGAGGGCCGCGGAGGTGGGGCTTTTATGGAAAAGGGTGTCGGCAAGGACAAAATAGTAGACGAGAAAAAAGAACAGGCCGATGGCATAGGCAAGAATGGAAACAACGGTGGAGCTGAGGGGAGCGGGCTCTTTCTTCGAATCATCTTCGCCGATGAAATAGGCCATGTCCACGGAAAACACCCGGGCCAACTCCCTGAGATTAGACGTGGTGGGCTGGGCGCGGTCCATTTCCCATTTGGATACGGCTTGGCGGGTGACGCCGAGTCTTTCCGCTAAGTCTTCTTGCGAAAGCCCCATGGCCTTTCGTTTTGCTTTTATTTTTTCACCATACATAAGAAATACCTTCTTTCTCTGTGTCATTTTCTGAATTTACTGTAACAAAAAGAAGAACATGGCACAAGCAACGGGGGCGCAACTTTCGGTTGCGGCGGATGATTTTGAAAAATTTTGGAAAAATAATCGGGAGACGCCTTTAAAACGAAGAAGAATTTCAAAAAAAGAGTTGACACTGTATTAAGACGGCGATATAATATGACTGTATTAAGGAAGTAGTACAGATGAAAGGAGGTAAGTTTTGCAGTTATTAGATATACAGTCCGTAACGAAGGATTACGGTAGCGGAAAAGGGCTTTTTAATTTTTCCATGAATCTTCAAAAGGGAGATATCGTCGGGTTGATCGGCGTCAATGGAGCGGGAAAGACAACCTTGCTCAATATCCTATCCGGAAAGATTCATCCAAATTCTGGGACCGTATTTTATGAAGGTGAGGCGGTGCACATCGATTCAGCGTGTAGAAAAAAGTTTGGGGTGTCGGTTAATCCTGATTTTTATCCCTACCTCAGCGCGTATGAAAATTTGGAAGCCGTTTTCTATTTAAATGGCGTCACAAACCGCAAAAAAATGGAGGATGATATTAAATCTGTTCTGAACATTGTGGGATTAGAAGGCTCGGAACATAAAAAAGTAAAGTCCTATTCTTTCGGCATGAAACAGAGATTGGGTTTTGCTCAGGCCATTTTGAATTCAGAGACAGTCATGCTTTTAGATGAGCCCTTCGTCGGTTTGGATATTCACGGCCGCGCCATGGTGAAGGACTTTATCAGAGAGATGGTCAAGAAACGAAACATGGCGGTCATTTTTTCCGATCATAATTTAGACGAGGTGAAGTCATTGTGCAATCGGTTGGTTGTCATTCAAGATGGAACCAAACGTTATGACGGCGATATTCACATCAAAAGCCCGGTCTTGTTACAGGTAGATTGTGCGGCGGCGGTGGATAGCAGTTATGCGGAAATAGTAGACGATCATCGGATTCTGGTGACGGAAGATAAGCTCAATGAAAAATTACTCTATATCGGTTCCGTGACCAGAATTAGAAACATTGAAAAAATAATGAATCCCTTGGAAACTTTTTTAGAGGAGAGGTAACATGATGCGTCTAATCCGATTTGAGCTTTATAAACAATTAAAGCGAAAAGAAAATCTTATGATACTCTTCATGTTCGTCTTACCCTTGTTTTATAGTATGGGGGTATGGAGCCATTCTGAAATTATCACTTATACCAGTACTGAATTGATCAGCGGATTGAGCTTTGCCGATAATATGTACACCTTAGTCTATATGGTTTTTATTATCTTCTTATTTCTCGCCATTAATAGTGCGACTACTTTAAAAGGAGAGATAGAAAACAATAGTTTGTCTATGATGCTCACGCGTGTCAACAAACGAAGCAGAATCTATTACGCCAAGTTTTATGCTCAATCTTTTTCTTGGGGGATTGTGTCTTTCGCGTTTGTTTTATTTTCTATCGCTTGTTACTATTTATTCCTTTCAAAAATGGCGATTGCAACCGGCACAGTCGTAGGCGAGAATTGGTTAAATAATCTATTGATCATAATAGGCATCGGGTCATTTTACATTCTTGGCATCAGCCTCGTGCAATGTTTAAGTATGTATTTCAAATCCTACGTATCAGTCGGCGTCTTTATTCTATTCTACGCGATAGGACTTTATTTAAAGTCGTTTACCTTGTTTCAGCCCTTCGTACCCGTACATTATTTATATAAACTCATCGATTCGGGAAGCATCATGGACTTTCTGAGGTTTATGGCGTTGAACTGGGGGATGGTGTACGTTTTCAATTGGGTAGGAAACAGAAAATTTAAACGAAGTGATATAGGAAACGAAAACTGAAAGGAGGGCCCATGGAATTTGACGGCAATCGACCGATTTATCTTCAGCTTTACGAAACTATTCGAAAGCAAATCGCCGCCGGGGAGCTGATTCCCGGAGAGAAATTGGAATCGGTACGAAATTTGGCGAAGATTTACGGTGTGAATCCAAACACCGTGCAGCGGGCACTACAGGAACTGGAGCGGGAAGCGCTCATTGAAACGGATCGAACGCGGGGGAAATTTGTGACGGAAAATAAAGACACCATCGACACTTTGGGCAAGGACGCTTTTTTCGACGCCTGCGATCAACTGATCGACGTGGCGGCGGATTTGTCCATGTCACAGGAGACAGCGGTAAAATTACTGAACAAGCGTTGGGAGAAAGGAGGGTCTCATGAAGGCCGTTGAGTGCAAACAAATCGACATCGACTACCGAGGCAAATACGTCTTGGACAAACTGGATTTATCCTTGGAGCCGGGCCACATCGTGGGGCTGATGGGGCCAAACGGCGCGGGGAAAACCACCCTTCTTCGCATTTTGGCCGGCCTCGAGATGAGCTATAAGGGCGAGGTGGAAATCTTCGGCGAAGCAATCGGCAAGATCACGAAAAACATGGTGAGCTACCAGCCGGATCACCTGCCTCTTCCCAAGGATTTAACCGCCGAGGCCTGCGTGGATCTCTACGGTCATTTCTTCGACGACTTCGATCGGCAGAAGGCCTTTTACATGCTGAAATCCTTCGACCTGGAGCCTTCCCGCCGCATTCGGGAAATGAGCAAGGGCATGCAGGACAAGCTCCAAGTGGCGCTGACCCTTTCCAGAAAGGCGCGGCTCTACTTAATGGATGAGCCCATCGGCGGCGTGGATCCCCTGGCGCGGAAAAATGTCATCGACGGGATTTTGGACGGCTTCGACACGGAGGCGACCTTGATCATCTCCACCCACATGGTGGATGCCATTGAGCCAATTATCGACACGGCGGTGTTTTTAAAAGACGGCAAGGTGCTTTTAAACGAGGATGTGGAAGCCCTGCGCGGCCGCTACGGCAAGGATTTGGAAGCGATTTTCAGGGAGGTGTACGATGTCTAAACTCATCAGCTATTATTTCAAGCGAGACAAATGGATTCTTCTCGCCATGGTGGCCTTGAGCCTTCCCGGCGGTTTCCTCTTGGGGGGTTACACTGGAGAAGAGAGCACGGTCGGCGGCGTCGCCATCTTTGTCGGTTTCACGGCCTTTTTTATCGGCGTGAGCATCCTTCCTCTGTGGCTTTGTATCAGGGATTACAAGCGCATGTACGGCAGCTACGGCAGTTTCTTCGCGGCCCTTCCCTTGACGGGAAAAGAGGCCATGGGCGGCCGGGGCTTGTGGTTTATCATCGTGGTAGTAGTGGCGTGTCTGTGTTCTTTAGCCTATTTCGGACCCATAATCTTTCGTAGCGTAAGAGAGGAAATGGAAATATGTCGATTTTTTGCCTCCCTATTCGAACAACCGAACGTCAATTACTTGACGGGCTTCGCCTTCATGGTAATCGCTGGCATGCTTTTAGCCGCGGCCGTCTGGGTCTTCGTCACGAGTGTGGGGAGCGAAAAGCCCTTCCGCCGCTTCGGCATCGGCGGGCCCATTATGCTCTATGTCGGCGTGCAAATAGCCATGAACGTTGTGGTCAGTACGGTAATGAATGTGATGGACAGCCAAAGAGTATTTATAAATGAAGAATTCATGGTTCAAGAAGTCGCCGGGCTGTTTTTCAGAACTTCTCTGGTGTTGAGCGGGCTTATGCTTATCGCCGCCGTGGTGCTCTTCCTCAGGAGCGTTTATAGCCACGACAAGAAACTTTCCGTATCTTAATAATTGAAATGAGCGGGGCCTTCGGGCCTCGTTTTTCTTTTTAGATTTCGGGTAAAATAAGTTTAGAAATAAACACCTTGAAGAGAAAGGAGCGCCCATGGCTTTTCGCGTCTTCATGGCTTTCGCCGTATTTTTAATTCCCGTAATTATGGTCTTTTTCGGCCGCACCATGATGGACCATCCGCCGAAAACAATTAACGCAGCTTACGGCTACCGCACCACCATGTCCATGATTAATCAGGACACCTGGGACTACGCCCAGGCCGCCTGCGCCAAACGGTGGCGGAGATGGGGCAGGGTTCTCGCCCTGATCACCCTGATTGTGTTATTTTTCGCCCTTCGCCGCCCGGCCTTTGCCGATGTGTTGGGCTTCTACACCGCCTTTGAAACGGCCTTTCTCTTGGCCTCCGTGGCCGCTACGGAAATGGACCTGCGACGCACCTTCGACAGGGAAGGTCGGCGGAAGGCGTAGGGCGTGCTTGAACATTGTGCTTTTCTTTATCCTGTGTTAGGCTAAAACAAAGAAAAAATGAATGGAGGATATGATGAAACGTATTTGTCGATTGTTGGCGGTCCTTTTTCTCGCCACGGGGTTGATTTTGCCGGCTCGTTCGGCCTTTGCCGCAAGTCGAGACGAAAAAATCGCCTACTTACAAAAAGCCGGCGTGGTGACCGGCTATCCCGACGGCACTTTAGGCTTGGATGCGCCCATTAAGCGTTCGGAAATCGCCACATTGCTCGTAAAAATCGACGGCAAACAAGCTGAAGCCGCCGAAAAAGCCGCTGTTTTTAAAGACGTGCCCACGAGCCACTGGGCCAACGGCTTTATTCGCGTGGCGAGCCAAATGAAAAATCCCGGCGGCGTCAGCGCCATTATCGGCTACCCCGACGGCACCTTCCGCCCGGAAAAAAACATCTCTAATGCGGAAATGATGAAAATTCTCGTGGCAGGCGCCAAAGCCGATCTTACCCTCGCCGACGAAGCCAAGGCCGATTGGCCCGCAAGCTGGATCAATTGGGCGCGGGAGATGAACATCGTGGGCCCCGGTGCGGGCGTCAATGGATTGGATCCCGACAAATCCGCCACCCGCGGCGACGTCTTCGTCATGGTCTACAATGCTAAGGTGAAACCCGAGGCGCCGGCGGAAAAACCCAAGGTCAATGAAGAGGATGAAAAGCCCCTGAAAGATCAGGATCCCGCGGATGCCGCCAATCGCGGCAACGCCTTCCACATGATCTACAATGGAACCTGGGCGAAAAATCTGCCCTTCCTGAAAAAATAAATCCATCGAAAGCCAATGCCTCTCTTCGGGGCCTTGGCTTTTTTCGTGGAAAAAAACGGTTAAGGGCTGTAAAAAAGGAGAGAAGAAAGAGTTTACCTAAATAAAAACATATTTTATTAAAAGAATGGTATAATTCATTTATATAAACATAAAGGAGGCAATGATGAAAGGACACATGAAGAGACAATGGACCGTGCTTCTCTTGGCCCTGGTCATGACCTTGGCCACGGGCTTCGGCGTATTCGCCGCGAGCTACCCGGACCTGGCGGGGCACTGGTCGGAAGGCACCATGATCAAAGCCGCAGATCTCGGTTGGATCAAAGGCTACGACGACGGCACCATGCGCCCGAATCAATCGGTGACCCGGGCGGAATACATCGCCATGGTCCACCGCATGGCGGGCCTGGAAAAAGTAGGCGCGAAAGAGCAATCGGCCTACGGCGATTTGAATCAGGCAGCTTGGGCCGATGGAACGATCCGCCAGGCTGAAGAGGCGCAACTCTTGGATTTGGTCTTCTTAGGACCGAACCTGCGCCCCAACGACCCGATCACCCGTGAAGAAGCGGCGGCCGTTCTAAATTTGGGCACCATGCTCAAAAATATGGACGCACAATCCGGCTTGACGAAAGAGAATATGGAGACCATCCATAATTTCGCCGCCACCCTCACGGAAAGAAACAACAATCCCGACGCCCTGAGCTATTCGGACAAGGCCGATGTGACGCCGCGCTACGCCTGGGCCGTCGGCCAATTAACCGACGGAAAGATCATTACCGGCTACGAAGACAACGCCTTTAAGCCCCAAGGCAAGCTGACCCGCGCCGAGGCCATGACCCTGATCCTGCGGGCCACGGGCGAGGTGCCGGCACCGGTTGAAAAACCTGCGCCCCAACCTACGCCGCAACCCGCGCCGCAACCGACCCCGGCACCGAAGCCGGCGACGGAACTCGTGGGCAAAGTTGTACAGGAAGACGGCAAATACTACATCGTCAATGTTGCAAACGGCGCCCGCTTCAGCCGCGACGCCTTTAAAGACGGCTACGTCACCATCGGCGATCAAGCCTATTTGCTCGGCCCGGACGACGCCCTCACTTCGGGCTTCATTCGCAGAGACAACAAAACCTACTACATCGACCGCGAAAAAGGAAAGGTCCGCGGCTGGAAACAAATCGGCGACGGACTCTACTACTTCTCGCCGGCCAATTACCGCATGTACAGAAACGGCATGTTCTCCACCGGCGAAGGCGTTTACTGGTTCGGCCAAGATGGCAAGCTTAAAATCGGCAAGCGCCCCGGCGGGCAACACGGCCGCCTCGTTTACTGGGCAGGCCCCTCGGCCAAGGAATTGGAAAACGGCTGGCTCACCGGCCCCAATCAGGAACTTCGCTTCAGAGGACAGGAAATGGCCAACTACGCCGCCGCCTTCGAAGGTCAACCCTTCCGTTGGTACGGCTTTGAATTCGACAGCGGCAAAGGCGTCTACTGCGTCGGCCTCACCTACGCCACCCACAAGGCCTTCGGCATCCACATTCCCGGGCCCAACGACGCTAACATTCGCAAGCACAGAGGCTACGAATTGCCCCGCGTGCAATACGAAGCCGCCTACAAATTCGGCGGCATGCGCTATCCGGCCAACTTTGCCAACGCATGGCCCGGCGACATTATCTTTAACTACAGCCCGAACTTCTATTTAGGCTACAACCACGTGGGCCTGTACATGGGCAAAAACAACGGACGGGACATCTACGTCCACGCCACGCTGAAAAACGGCATCTTTGTCGGCGACTGCAGGGAAATGAACCGCGAAATCGGCCGCCGCTTCAACAAAGAATTCGTCCGCTACAACACGGACAAAAACAAAGGCAACGGCCAAATCCCGGAAATTTTGCGCCGTCAATAGTTGTGAAAAAAGAAAAACCCGAGGAGTATCTCGGGTCGGAGTAATAAAAAGAGAGGGAGAATCATTCGATTTGCCCTCCCTTTTTTCTTTGTGAGAAGCCATTGAATCGACAAAAAGATAGACAGATTTTCGTCGGTAGGATAAAATAAAACCTTCTTAAAATCCTAAAAAGGAGGATGCCTATGGAAGCCATAAAAACGGGCCGGCCGCCGACGTCTTGGCGGGTATTAAACGGCGCTCAATTAAAATACATCGCCTTTTTGTCCATGCTTTTGGACCACGTCAACAACGCCTTGATTACGCCTTATTTAGACGGAAAGGGGCCTTTGCTCCATGTAAGCAATCTTCTGAGCATTTTGGGGCGAATCGCCTTTCCTCTCTTTATGTATTTTCTCGTGGAGGGCTTTTTCAAGACCCGCTCCCGGAAAAAGTATCTCATGAATCTCTTGCTCTTCGCCATTGTGTCGGAAGTGCCCTTCGATCTCTTTACCTCCCGGGAGCTCTTCAATAACAACTGGAACAATATGATGTTCACTCTCGCTCTGTCTCTCGTCACCATTTGGATCGTGGATGAGCTCAAGGGGCGGCTGTCGAAAAAGTCCGCGGCCCTTTGGTACGGAGCGTCCATCGTCGTGGTGGCGGTTATGTGTGCCGTGGCCATGTTCTTCAGCCTGGATTACGATTACCACGCCATTATCGTGGCCTATTTGTTCTATCTCTTTTACGAAAAGCCCGTCTACGGCGCGGCCCTGGGTTATCTCTCCATTATAAAAGAGCTTTATTCCATCCTGGGCTTTGCCGCCACCCTTACCTACAACGGCGAGCGGGGCAAGCAGTATAAGTGGCTCAACTACGCCTTTTACCCGGTGCACATTTTGATCTTGGGCCTCCTTCGCGTGGCGCTGAATATTTAGGGGAGGAAGCAAATTATTGATCCGATGAACAAATAAGGATAAAATGACGCCATAAGGAGGATTTGCTATGGTTACGACACATCCCGATTATTTAACGAAAAGTGGTTACGGTAGCGTACCGAGCATGGCCCATAATGCGGCGCTCTCTGAAGATGTAGAAACGAAATTGGATGAGGCGGATCGCATGGCAAAGGAGACGACGGTTCGCTACGACGCCGACGAGGTCTTCGGCCGCGTAAAGGCGCGGATTCACGACAGTGAAAGAGCATAGGCGATCCTCGTGGCATAATTTCAATCCCGGCGAAAACAAATAAGCTATCTGTTTAATTTCAAAAACCAACACCATCCCAAGCGCGTCTTGGGATTTTTTATTCCTTAAAATTCCTTGTATGCTTTCCTGCTTTTTCCTCCTTTCCCAGGTATAATAGGGACATAGGTTCTTCGGATTAAAAGGGAAGTTGCTTGCGGCACGCGGTCCCGCCACTGTAACGGCCGAGACGCCCATTCACTTAACGGGAAGGATGGAACGTCGCCTGAGGTCAGAAGTCAGGATACCTGCCTATGGAAAAAATTTCTTCACGAGGTATGGAGTTGTCCATACAAGATAGGAGGTCTTTATGAAAAAGATTCTGAACGTCTTGTTGCTCGCGTCTTTGCTTCTATTAACCGCCTGCGGCGGGGGAGAGAAAGTCGCCACGAACGAAAACAATCAGGCGAATGCCAATACCAATGCCGCGGCGGAAAAAGCGGAAACGAAGGATGCCTATTATCCGGTGACCATCGACACGGTGGACGCCCAGGGCAATCCCGTTCAGGAAACCTTTGAAAAGGAACCGGAACGCGTCGTGGCCGTGTATCAATCGGCCATTGAAAACATGCTGGCCCTCGGCCTCGAGGACAAAATGGTCCTCGCCGCCCAATTGGACATCGACGTCAAGGACGAGTACAAAGACGCCTTCAGCAAGGTGGAATATGTAAAGGACGCGCCGTCGAAGGAAGCGGTTCTCGCCGCCAAGCCGGATTTCATTATTTCCTGGGCTTCTTACTTCGGAGACAAAACCCTGGGGGATGTAAAGGATTGGCAGGATAAGGGCGTCAACACCTACATTCTGAAAAACAGTGGCGCCGTAAAGGTGGACAGCTTGGAAAATGAATACGACGACATTTTAAATTTAGGGAAGATTTTCAATAAACAAAAAGAAGCCCAAGCCATCGTGCAGTCCATGAAGGATCGCCTGGCCGAAACGGAAAAACTTCGGGAAGGTAAGGAGCCTGTGAAGGCGGCGATTCTGGAAATCGAAGACGATAATCTCTTCAGAAACTACGGCGCGAAAACCGTCGGCGGCGAAATCGCCGAAAAAGCCGGCGCGAAACTGGTCATGGACGAAGATCGCTTCGGCTCCGAAGCGCTCCTTACCAAGGATCCCGACGTGATTTTCGTCGTTTACTTCGGCGAAAACAAGGTCGAAGATCAGGAATTGGATCGTTTCAAATCCCTGCCCGCATTAAAAGGCCTTTCCGCCATTAAAAACAATCGGGTTTATCCCATTAGCTTGTCGGAAGTTTACGCCTCCGGCGTGCGCACCGCCGACGGCATCGACACCATGATCAAGGGCCTCTATCCCGAATCATGAAGCGCTCGGTGATTTTCGCGGGGCTTACGCTTTTATTCATCGCATCGGTGATCGGCGGCCTGTATCTGGGCTATGCGGATCTAAGTCTCGGGGAGATTCTCCACGCCTTGTCCCGCGGCCTTGCGGGGAAGGGCGGCGACGATGTGGCCTATGCCATCGTCATGGACATTCGCCTGCCACGGGTGCTCCTCGCCATCTTGACCGGCGTGGCTCTTGCCGTCTCCGGGCTGATTATGCAGGCGGTGGTGGGGAATCCCATCGCCGATCCCTACATTTTGGGCATTTCCTCCGGGGCGTCTTTAGGCGCCACCTTGGCCATCGTCCTCGGCCTTATGAGCGCCTTGGGCAATGTGGCCGTGGGGATCAGCGCCTTTCTCTTCGCTCTCTTAACTTCCGTGGGGGTCATGATTCTCTCCCGCATCGGCGGCAGGGTCACTTCGGAGCGGCTCATCCTCTCGGGGCTGGCCCTCTCCACCGCCACATCCAGCATCGCCACTCTTTTGGTCTACACGGCGAAAAACCGCGACGCCATTCGGGAAGTGAATTTCTGGCTTATGGGCTCCTTATCCGGCGCGAAGATGAATCAGATCGCCTTCATCGGGCCGGTGATCCTCGCCCTTTGCATTTTTCTCGCCACCCAAAGCCGCAATTTAAATCTGCTGCTCTTGGGCGATGAGGTGGCCTACACCCTGGGCAAGGATCTCGCGAAGCTTCGGAGCACCTACATCGTGGCGGTGTCCCTTCTCGTGGGCCTCGTGGTCTACACCTCGGGCACCATCGGCTTCGTGGGCCTGATCGTGCCCCACATGGCCCGCTTTCTCTTGGGCACCAATCACCGCCACCTCCTTCCCGGCGTGATTCTTTTGGGGGCGAGCCTCCTTCTCTGGGCGGACGTGGCGGCGAGAAATGCCCTGCCCGCCGGGGAACTGCCCACCGGCGTCGTGGTGTCCGTGGTGGGGGCGCCCTTTTTCGTCTATTTAATCATGAAAAATTCCCGGGAGGTGCAGCCGTGATTCGCGTGGAACACCTTTCGGTATCGTACGGAAAAAAACAGGTGCTTCAAGACTTTTCCCTTACGATTCGCGACAAAGAGCTCGTGGCCTTAATCGGGCCCAACGGCTCCGGGAAGAGCAGCCTGTTGAAAGCCGTGGCCCGCATTTTGCCCTATGAGGGAAAAATTTTTCTCGACGAGGTGGAGGCTCGGGACATGAGCAGGAAAGACTATGCCAAGCGCCTGGCCGTGGTGGGCCAGTTTAACGACATGGCCTTCGACATGACGGTGTTGGACATGGTGCTGATGGGCCGCACGCCCTACAAGGGCCTTTTGGAAAGGGACACGGAAGATGACCGCGCCATGGCCGGGGAGGCCCTCGCCGCCGTGGGCATGGAAAGCTACGCCGCCCGCTCCCTTCGCGCCCTCTCCGGCGGAGAAAGGCAGCGTGCCGTGCTGGCACGGGCTTTGGTGCAAAAAACCGATCACCTGCTTCTCGACGAAGCCACCAATCATTTGGATATTTACTACCAGCTGAAGCTGCTCTCCATGGTGAAGGACACAAAGCTTACCGTGGTGGCGGCCCTGCACGACATGAACTTGGCCCTGGCCTACGGGGACCGCATCGTGGCTTTAAAAGAAGGGAAATTGCTCTTCGACGAAGCCCCGGAAAATGTGACCCCGGCCATGATCGAGGCCCTTTATTCCACGCCATGCACCTTGCATGAGGCGGATGGCCGGCCGGTGGCGGTGTTTAAAAAGCCATGATGAAAAGAACGCGGAGCGATCCGCGTTTTTTTGCGGAAAAAATAAGAAATCGCGCCATCCCGCGGCCGGCGCCCGTTCATTTACAAGGCATAGGGCAAGCTATATAATAGGTCTGTTATAGAGAGGTGTTTGAAAGGAGATACAGTTGCGAAAACAAGTAGAAGAATTACTTTCCCTGATGCGGGAGAGAGATATAGATTTATACATCGTACCCTCGGAAGATTTTCACCAAAGTGAATATGTGGGGGAATACTTCAAGGCCCGGGCCTATGTATCGGGCTTTACGGGAAGCGCCGGCACCTTGGTGGCCACGGCGGATGAGGTGTGCCTCTGGACCGACGGCCGCTACTTCCTCCAAGGGGAGGAACAATTAAAGGGCAGCGGCATTCGCCTACAAAAAATGGGCGAGCCCAAGGTCCCCGCGATAAAAGAATACATTGAAGACAAGCTCCCCGAAGGAGGCACCTTGGGCTTCGACGGGCGCACCATATCCGTGGCCGACGGCGCCGATTACGAGGCCATTTGCGAAAAGAAATGCGCCTCCATTACCTACAACATGGATCTCGTGGGCGAAATTTGGCCCCATCGCCCGGCTCTTTCCGATAAGTCCGCCTTTAAACTAGACGAATCCATTACCGGGGAGAGCGCGGCATCGAAGCTTTCCCGCATTCGCGACGCCATGAAGAAAAAAGGCGCAGACACCCACATCGTCGCCTCTTTAGACGACGTGTGCTGGACGCTGAATCTCCGTGGCGACGACATTATGTACTCGCCGATTCTTCTCTGCTACGCCGTGATTACCATGGACGAGATGGTGCTCTATATAGACGAAAACAAATTGAGCGATGAAATCAAGGCCGAATTAAAGGAACTGAATGTGCGCCTCCGGCCTTACAACAGCATTTACGAGGATTTGAAGGCATTGTCGGGAAAGACCATTCTTCTCGATCCCGCGAAGATGAACTACGCCCTTTACGAAAGCATTCCCGGGGACAACACCTTGGTGGAAGGAGCCAATCCCTCCATTCTTATGAAGTCCGTGAAAAACCCCGTGGAAGTAAAGAACATGGCCATCGCCCACGTGAAAGACGGCATCGCCTGGGTGAAATTCATGTATTGGCTGAAACATACCATCGGAAAGGAAGAAATCACCGAAATCGGCGCTTCGGATAAATTGGAATCCTTCCGCAAGGAACAGGAAGGCTACATGTGGCCCTCCTTCGCCCCGATCAGCGGCTACGGCAAACACGCCGCCATCGTCCACTACGCCGCCGATGAAGAGAGCGACATTCCCCTTGAGCCAAAGGGCCTCTACCTCTCCGACACGGGCAGCAATTTCGCCGAGGGCTCTACGGACATTACCCGCACCATCGCCCTCGGCGAATTGACGGAGGAAGAAGTGTACCACTTCACCCTGGTCTTAAAGAGCCATTTGGATCTGGCCATGGCGAAATTTCCCTACTGCACCTGCGGCTACGGCCTGGATTACGCGGCGAGAAAGCCCTTCTGGGACGCCCATCTGAACTTTAATCACGGCACGGGCCACGGCATCGGCCAGCTCTTAAACGTGCACGAAGGCCCGGCGGGCATTCGCCATCGGGTGAATGTGGCGAAGAACGAACACCAGCAAATCGAGCCCGGCATGATTATTACCGACGAGCCCGGCCTCTACATCGCCGGCAAACACGGCATTCGCACGGAAAACTGCATGGTGGTTAAAGAAGAGGGCGAAAACGAATACGGCAAGTGGCTCTGTTTCGAATCCATGACCCTGGTGCCCTATGATTTGGACGCCGTGGACTTTTCCCTATTGGATGAAAAAGAAATCGCCTATTTGAACGCGTACAACCGCCGCGTTTACGACACCATTTCCCCCCACTTAACGAGCGAGGAGGCCCAATGGCTGAAGAAATACACAAGAGAAATTTAATAAAGGGCAAAAATACTATGGGCGGGGGCTTTTACCTGGCTTCCGCCACACTGGCCGTGGAGCGCTTCGCCTTTTACGCCGTGAAGTGGCTCATGACCATTATGGTGGCCGCCGCCGTGGCAAAAGGAGGCCTGGGCATGGGAAAGGCCGACGCGGCGAAAGTGAGCGCCAATTTAGTGGCCATGACCTACATTACGCCCCTCTTCGGCTCCATCCTCTCCGATCGCTTCATCGGCGCCAGGTATTTGATTCCCGTGGGCATGGCGATCATGGGAGCGGGCTACCTTCTCGGTTACAAGGCCGATTCCATCGCCATGATCAACGCCATGATCCTCGTGGTGTCTTTGGGAAACGGCCTCTTTAAATCCCAAATCCACGCCGTCACCGGCAGGCTTTTCAAAGACCAAAAGCTTCTGGACAAGGCTTTTTCCACCCAATATGCCATCGCCAATATCGGCTCCTTTTTAGGCACGGCCATCATCGGCGTCTTGGTCATGGGCCGGGGCTACGCCTTCGGCTTTTTGGTCTGCGCCTTGGTCTTGTTTGCGGCGGCCATCGTCTTTGTCCTCGGAGGGAAATGCCTCGGGGACACGGGAAAGAAGCCCTTTAAATACGACGAGAAAAAAGAAAAAGAAGAGAAAGAAGAGAAAGTCAAGCAGCCTCTTACGTCCGGGGAAAAGAAGCGGGTGGGAGCCATCGTCCTCGTCTCTTTCTTCTCCATTCTGTTTCGGGTATTTTGGCACCTGGCCTATCTGCCCGTGTACTTCCACTGGGCCGGGGAGAATCCCGCCGCCAATTGGATGGTGGGCAGCTTTACCGTGCCCTCCTCCTGGTTCGACGCCCTGAATTCCCTGTGCTGCATAATCATGGGGCCGGCTCTCGGCATGTACTGGGCGAAGCGGGCGCGGAGCGAAAAAGGCGACTTTAACATGTTTCAAAAGACCGCCTTCGGCCTGCTCCTTCTTGGTGCGGCCTACGGAATCTTTGCCGTGGCCGACGTGGCACGCGGGGAGGGCCAAGCGGGCCTCTTGTGGATCGTGGCCTTCGGCATCGTCTTGTCTCTCGGAGAAATGGTCTTCGCGCCCCTGGGCAATGCCTTTATCTCCAAATACGCCCCGGCCCATCTCCTCTCCACCTTAATGAGCGTGTGGGTCTTCGCCATCTTTATCTCCGCGAAAACCTACGGCTACCTCTACGAATTTACTTTGCAATTTCCCTTCGCAAAAACCTATTTCATTATCGCCGCCATCATCACCTTCGGCGGCATCCTCCTCGCGGCTTTCAGCCCGAAGCTGAACCGATTGGTGGAGGATGAGAAGTAAAACTGAAAGGAGCCATCCATGAATCAAGAACGAATCCGGCGAATCGTACAGGGCATGAAAGAACGGGGCATGGATCACCTGCTTATTTCCGATCCCGTGGCCATTTTCTACCTGCTGGGGCGGAAGATCGCTCCCGGTGAGCGCATGCTCGTCCTCTACCTCCACGCAACGGGCGCGGCGAAGCTCGTGATCAACGAACTCTTTCCCCAAGAGGGAGACGTGGGGGCGGATTTAATTTGGTACAACGATGTGGACGACGGCGTGGCAATCCTCGCTGAAGCCATGGAAGAGGGGGACACCATAGGCATCGACAAAAACTGGCCCGCCCACTTCCTCTTGCGCCTTCAGGAAATTTTCCCCGAGAAGCGCTACCTGAACGGCTCCCTTCTCGTCGACGACGTGCGCCGCATCAAAGACGAAAGAGAGCAAGCGATCATGCGGGAGTCCTCAAAAATTTGCGACGAAGTCATGGAAGCGCTCATCCCCCGGGTGGTAAAGGGGCTTACGGAAAAAGAGCTGGACGCCAAAGTGCGGCAGCTTTTCGCCGAACGAGGCGTAGTGGAGCTTTCCTTCGATCCCATTACAGCCTACGGACGGGGCGGCGCCGATCCCCATCACGTGACCGACGACTCGAAGGGCAAGCGGGGCGACTCCGTGGTCCTGGACATCGGCGGCATGTATAAAAACTACGCCAGCGACATGACCCGCACGGTCTTTATCGGCGAGGTATCCGAAAAGGCCCGGGAAGTCTACGAAATCGTGAAAGAAGCCAATCTGCGGGGCATCGCCGCCGCCAAGCCCGGTAATCGCATGTGCGACGTGGATAAAGCCTGCCGCGACTACATCGAATCCAAAGGCTACGGCGCGTACTTCACCCACCGCACCGGCCACTCCATCGGCCTGGAAGATCACGAGGTGGGCGACGTGTCCTCGGCCAACGAGGCCGTGATTCAGCCGGGGCAAGTCTTTTCCGTGGAGCCGGGGATCTATCTTCTCGATGAAGGCATCGGCGTGCGCATCGAGGATTTGGTTCTCATCACCGAAGAGGGCTGCGAAGTGTTAAATCAAGTGACGAAGGATCTCATCGTCGTAGAGGAGGAAGATGATGGTCGCCATTAAAGAAGGACGCATGGCCTTTAAAGGCTTCGAAACCTATTACCGCATCACGCATCCCGAGGGGAAAAAAGCCCCCCTCCTCCTTCTCCACGGCGGACCGGGGAGCACCCACAATTACTTCGAAGGCTTCGACAAGCTCGCTGAGGAGCTGGATCGGCCCATCATTATGTACGATCAAATCGGCTGCGGCGAATCCGCCACCCCGGGCCATACCGAGCTCTACAATGCCGAGGTGTGGATGGAGGAACTCGAGGCCATCAGGGATCATTTGGATCTTTCGAAGGTGCATATTCTCGGCCAATCCTGGGGCGGGATGCTCGCCATTTCCTACATGATGGAGCGGGATCCGAAAGGCGTCCTCTCCCTGATTTTGGCCTCCACCCTCCACTCCGCCGCCCTGTGGCGGGAAGAGCAGTGGCGGCGCATCGACCGCTTCATGACGAAAAAAGAGCGGGCGATATTTAATCGGGCCGAAGCATCGGACAGATACGACGATCCCGATTACCTGAAGGCCTTGGACCGCTTTATGGATCTGTACTGCGGCCCCACGGTGGATGAGAACAGCCCCGAGTACCTGAAGCGCAAAAAGAAAAACGCCGGCGAAGTCTACCTTACCGCCTGGGGCGCCAACGAATTCGGCCCCACGGGCACCTTGGCCCACTACGACTACCGAGGGAAATTGGGGAAAATCACCGTGCCCGCCCTGGTGACCAGTGGCCAAATGGATCTGTGCAGCCCCTACATCGCCAAGAGCATGGCCGACGAGCTGCCGAATTCCCGCTGGGAACTCTTCCGCTACTCCCGCCACATGGCCTTTGTGGAAGAGGAGGAATGCTACTTCAAGGTCTTGAAAGACTGGCTGAAGGATTTCGAATAAAAATTATGTGCGAGGCGCCGTGGGGTGCCTCGTTTTTGTATCCTTAGGACCTTCCTGTTATAATGGGCGCGAAAGGGGGTGCGCCGTGGGAGACATGATCGAATTGCCGCGGGTGAAAGAATTAAAAGCGTCCATTGCTGCCTTGAGGCAATCCGTGGCGGAAGCCATTTGCACAAAAGAATACCTCCTTCACGTGAAGGGGCGAGCCATAGAGATGAACTATTGCCTGGCTTTTTACGATCAGGAAATCGCCATCCTCGAAGCCCGCTATCGCACCCTCGTCCTCGCTCGAGAACGAGAGCGGATTTTGGCGGGAAAAACCACGGCGGGAAAAATTGCGGAAGCTCAAATGGACGAAATCCTGGCCCGATGGGAAGGGGAACTGGCCCGAAAGAAAGCCCTGCTGGCGGAAGCCTGCACTTGGAAAGCATGGCCCGCGGCGAAGGAGAAAGAACTCAATGGTCTCATGATTTTAATCATAAAGGCCCGGCACCCGGATCTGAATCCCGAGCATGGCGACGAAAAATTCATGGAAAAAACCGTGGAGGCCTTTCGGGAGGGGGATGAAAAAGCCCTAAAGGAGCTTTTAAATGAAGCAAAAAGAGAAGCGAGCCAGTCGCCGCCCGAGGGTCTGCTGAAAGAAGAAAAGCGATTAGAATATCTACTGCTCGGGTATATAAAAAAAGTCGCCGCCATAAAACAACGGCCGCCCTTTACAGCGGCGTTTTACTTAGAGGGCGAAGGGCGAAAGGCGCGGCGGGAAGAATTGGAAAGAGAACGACAACGCGCGGAAAAAGCGCGAGAGAAAGAAAAAGCCGCCTTGGAAAATGCACCGGAAGAGGCGAACCTCCGTGGGAAAGACCGGGGGAAAAGAAAAGATAGAAACCAGAAAACGTCACTCTAAAGAGGAGACGTTTTTTGATGAAAAGAAAAGGAATGTGCGGTTTTTTCTTTCCGGAAGAAAAAATTGACAGCGACGAGGGATTCAGGGTATGATGAACTCTGTTTAATTAAGACTACATTGGTAGTATATATTGTGAAATATATTCATATAGATCAGATGCTTTGAAAAGGGAGGAATCCAATTGGTAAGCAATAAAAATGTTCGGGAAGCGACAAATCACGTGGCGTTGCCCTTATCCAACGAAAATGCCAAGAAAAAGAGAAATAATCTGCTGAAATCCATGGTCGGGGCGTCGGTGATCGCCACCGGCCTCGTTATGATGCCTCAGGCCGGTTTTGCTCAGGTCGCACAACAGCCGTCGGCCGTCGTGCAGAGAGAAGCCGTAGCCGCGCCCTCCGCAAGCGCAACTGAAGCGCCCTCTGCAAGCGCAACGGAGACAACCTCTGCGAGCGCACCCGAGGTGTCTTCTGCGAGCGCAACGGAAGCACCCTCTGCAAGTGCACCGGAAGCGACCTCTGCAAGCGCAACGGAAGCAACTTCCGCGAGCGCAACGGAAGCCCCTGCAACGAACGGGGCAGCTGCACCGGCTGAAGCGGCACAAGCACCGGCCGAACCCGCTACTACGTCGAAAGAGGGCCTGGAAATCGGCAAAGAACAATCGCCGGAAGCTCAAAAAGCTCCGGAAGAAGCTAATGAGCCGAACTATGGCGATGATGAAGCAAAGATCAAAGACTATAACGACAGCGAACGTTATAAGACAACGGATTTACAACAGGGAGACACCAATCAGGAGAATTTAATTACCGACGAAGGGACAGAAAAGGACGGCTTTAAATTTAACACGAAAAACCCGTCCGCAGATTCTCCAAGCAAGACGGAATATGGTTATGAAATTACCATCGACAAAAAGACCGGCCAAAGAACCTATACTAAGGTCTCTGTTACAGATTCAGGACTTGTACCGGCACCATTAGGCGAAAAACCTATGATGGAAGAAGGAGATAAATTGACTTCTGAATCTCCTGATGTAACATTCAAACCAAATGAAAGTGGAGAAGTGACTTCCGGTGGGCGACAAAGAAATTTAAACTACGAAGCCGGCGAAGAGACCCTAAAGCATATCAACAGCCAGGATAATCCATCTACTTCCTTTGGCATGAAGGATGACTATACAACAGAAAATCCAAATGTTAAGTTTTTTGGAAATAACTTCGTTTTAGGCTACAAGGTAAACCCGTGGCCAAATGAAAACGACAAGCTCCAATTGATGAAGCTCAACGGCGAATACAACGAGAGAGTCTTTGTCCAAGGTCAAGACATCGACACGGGTGTAAAGGTAGACAATATCGATGCAAACGCCAAAGATAGACTTGTCGGTCAAGTCTATAACCCTATAACAGGAGCTGTTGTTCCGGGAGCTAGAGCCTACATTGGTGCTGATGGTAATATCCACATTCAAATGCCTGAAGGTGCCCTTAAGAAAAATGCAGATGGAAAGTATGTCGTAAATGAAGAGTCAATCTTTAACACAAAAGACTACAAGGCCCTTCAAAATTTAGATGTTAAATTCTTCGCCCGCCCAAGAACAGCAGAAGAATTTAAAAATATAGCAGAAACACCAGACGAATTTGGCGAAACAGGAACTTATACAGAAACAGGGGCAGGTACTGCCGACATCAACCATAAGGGAAAAAATGTCACAATCGACAAACAAGGCATCGACCGTTACGACCACTACAACCTAATTGGAAATCTTAAAATAAATCTTGATGATACTCGCTACTATGACCAAAGATTTGAAGACGGCAATGACGAAGATACTTCTACGATAACATCCTCAGCTGTAAAACCGGGTGAAGATTTTAATGTTAAAATTGTACAACCAAATGATCCAACGGAAACTGACAAATCTGCACTAGATATGAATAAGGCTGAAAGCAAAGGAGAAGCTGCAGGCAAGATAAATTTAGATTTTATCAATAAGGCAAATGATGGCAAGGCAGACAAAGATAAGTGGAAGGTAGATGTCAATCCCAGTGACATTTCCAGGTTCACAATAACTCCGCCAAAATCTGCCAAGGCAGGGGACTTCGTTGCGGTGCCGGTAGAGTACACCTATACCAACGGATCAAAAGACGTCCACTGGTTCCACTTTGTCGTCCAAGAATCCGACAACAACCGTCCGGAATATCATGCAGAAGTCGGTTATAAGGGAGATACTTTAACCCAAACACCGGAGATTCTGAAAGATGAAGCGGCGACTAAGAAAAATCAACCGAAATCTTATGAATTAGTCATGCCGGAAGATGGCAGCAAATACAAAGATAGCGCCGGAAACGAATGGACAGATATTAAAGTTGATCCCGATACCGGTGCGGTAACAGCAGTAGTCCCTGAAGATGCCGACATCAAGGGCGGAGAAAACCTCTATGTCAATGTCAAGGTAAATTACACTGATGAAAAAACCGGCGAAGCAAAGGAAGAAATTGTCAAGGCGCAATTTATCGCCAGACCGAAGTATCAGCAAGAAGTATCGAAGACCTTTAAAAGCGAAATACCTTTTGAAACTAAAGTCATTTACGATGATACTTTGGAAATAGGCAAGGTTGTAAAAACTGATGGCCGAGTCGGGAAAACCGAAACCACCTTTAAACAAGTCGTCATCAACGGCGAAAAAGGCATCATTGACGGAAGCGGCAATTTTGTAAAAGGCGAAGAGTTTGTAGAAGCCAAAACCATCGCTGAAAAGGTTGACGCAGAAATCAGAATCGGTACAAAACCGGCTGAAACGACTGTCACCATACCGGCTGATACTGAATATGAAACCAGCGACTCTCTGGAAAAAGGCACCACGCAGTTAAAAGAAAAAGGTGAAGACGGCGAAGTAACCATTACGACAAAGAGAGATCCCGAAACCGGAGAGATCACGACGACGAAGGTCACAACGAAAGAAGCGAAAAACAAGAAAATACTAATCGGAACGAAGACAACGAATACAATCGTTCACGAAGAAAAACTTCCTTTCGATTATGAATTAGTAGAAGATCCTTCCTTGAAAGCCGGAGAACAAGTAGTTGTACAAGAAGGCAAAGAAGGCGTTAAAAAGACCACTTATGTAATTGAAAACTCACAAGTTGTCGGAGATCCGAAAGTCGAGGAAACTGCGCCTCAAAAGGCCATCATAAAAGTTGGAAGTAAAAAATTCACCGGCGAAACAAAGCATACAGTTACAAAAGAAGAAAAATATATAACAATTGTGAAAGAAGATCCGAATTTGGACGTAGGACAAACAGTAGAGGATCAAAAAGGTGTAAGAGGATCCAAGACAATCGAGTATACTCAAAAATTCGAAAATGGTGTTCCCGGTGACGTCGAAGAAAAGATTATAATGGAAACTAAACCACAAGATCGCATTATAAGAGTTGGCACTAGGACGGTAACGAAACACATCTCGAAGGAAATTACTGAAGAGATACCTTATGGCGTTAAAATCGAGTACGATGATACGATGCCTGCAGGCAAAACGAAGGTAAAGACAAAGGGAGAAGCGGGTAGTAAGACAACGGAGTATTACAGAAACCTCATTAACGGGAAGTTTGACGGGGACTTAAATACAAGAGAAGTAAAAGATAAGTACAAAGCGCCTGTCGATGAGGTCATCGTTGTAGGTACCAAGGTAGCGGAAAACAACAAAGACTATAACAACGATGTTGATGTCGAGATTGAATATGTAAAAGACGAGAGTAAATACCTTGGATATGTTGAAAAAGGCGAATTGACAAAAGGTCATGTTGAAACAAAGATTGTCAATAAATTTGACCCGGAAACCGGTAAAATAATTACAACAAAAGAAGAAGTTGTAACGCCGGCAAAACAAAAGATCATTGTCGGTACTAAGGACTTTGCCGGAAAATTTAGCCACAAAATAGAAAAGACGCTTCCCTTTGAAACAGAAGTTCAATACGACGATACCATGGAAGCCGGAACAAAAGAAGTTACCCAAAATGGTGTAACCGGAAGTGCTGAGCAAACCGTTACTCAAAAATTCAAAAACGGAGAATTAGCTGATAAAAAATACTCTGACGAGGTAACAAAAAAAGAACCGGTGAAGGAAATTGTAAAGATCGGCACGAAGCCGGTGGAAAAGATAGTAGAAATTCCGTTTAACACGGAATATGTCTATGACAATACCATTGATGCGGGAACGGTGGTAGAAGATAAAGATCATCCGGGCAAGGCCGGCAGTGTAAAGGTAAAAACTTACTTCGACAAAGAGGCCGGAAAGTTTGTAAGCGTGGAAGATGAGGCAAGCAAAGTCGCAGCCGTTAACAAGATTGTAAGGGTCGGTACGAAACCGACAGAAAATATGTGCCCGATCCCCGAAGATCCGAGCACGCCGAGCAATCCCGGCGGACACAACCCGAATCCGAGTAATCCGAGCAATCCCGGCGGGCACAATCCGAATCCGAGTACGCCGGAGAGTCCGGCAAGCCCGAATCCGAGCACGCCGAAGAGTCCGGTGAACCCGAATCCGGGCACGCCGAAGAGTCCGGTGAACCCGAATCCGAGCGCGCCGAAAAGTCCGGCAAGCCCGAATCCAAGTACGCCGAACAATCTGGTAAACCCGAATTCGAGTACGCCGAAGAGTCCGGTGAACCCGAATCCGAGTACGCCGAGCACCTCGAGTAATCCGGCAAACCCGAATCCGAACACGCCGACTGAATCGGAAAGTTCGGCGCCGAGCAGGAGGACGGACGCCGACGATACGGTCGGCCGGACGAAAGCAGATCAAGCTGCCACTGAAGTGGCGAAGGACGACGCAAAGGCGCCGCAAACCTTCGATCCCGGCATCGCCGCTCCCACGGGACTGGCCGCACTGGCATCGGGCCTCCTCGTCGGTTTGGAACGCTTAAAGAGAAGAAAAAGAGACTAATTCAATCGATCGAATAGAAAAACACCGCCATGGTTTTGTGGCGGTGTTTTTGCGTTGGGGGATGTTTTCCGTGGCAATGACGTTGTTTCGTCTGTGAAAATAAAAAAACAAGCCCCGATGGTCGAGGCTTGTTTGCAGTTTGAAGCACCTGATCGGGGTGCTTCTTTTAATTGATTTTTTGGAAGATAGAGATGGAGCGATCGGAATTTTCGTAGTACACTTCCATGCCCATGTTTTCCACGATAAAGCGCAGGGGCACCATGGTGCGGTTGTTTTGGATCGTGGCGCCCACATCGAGGGCGACGGTGTTGCCGTCGATTGTGGCTTCGTTTTTGTTCGCGGGAAGGGCGATGGTGTGGCCCTTGTAGTTGACCATGGCCGTGCGGGCCTCATTGTCCCAGGAGACTTCGGCGCCGTAGGATTCCATTAAGAAGCGCAGGGGCACGAGGGTGCGGTTGTTTTTGATCACCGGCGTCGTGTCCATGGTGCGGTTTTCGCCGGCGAAGGTAAAGTTTTTCTTGCCCACGACCATGCGCACTTTCGCGTAGCCCGGCGATTCTTTCACATAGCTCGCCGTGTTGGGGCCGAAGTTTGCCTTGTAGGCCACGTAGGCGCCTTCCGCTTTTTCTTGGCGGAAGATGGCGGCGGGTTCCTTCACGCCGGCGCCGGGGGCTTTCCAGCTGCTTGTGTCCGTTTTTGCCGCGCCGTTTTCCACGGTCCAGGTGATTTGAGCCGGGTCGATGGCGATGCTTCTGCCGGCTTTGGTGACGCCTTTCGGGGCCAGGGTAATGGTGTTGCCGCTGTCTTTGGCGGCGAGGGTGAAGCTTTTTAAAGCGGCGGGGCTTTGAATGTCCACGGGCAGGGTGATCTTGACGCCGCCTGTGGTGGTCAGAACGATGTCGGTCTTGCCCATCTTCGGCGAGAGGAAGCGGCTGTAGATCCAGGCGCCTTCGCCGAAGGTGCTGTCCGTTAAGCTGTAACCCACGTTTTCGACTTTAATGGGGTGGTAGTTGCTGTCCCAAGCCTTGTTCAGCTTGTAGGTGGCCACTTCGCCCAATACCACGTGGCGTGGGCCTGCGATTTCGCCGGCTGAAAGGGCGGTTTTCGGCGCCTTGTTCATGACGCCGATGCCGTTGACGATGCGCCGCTCGGCGCCGTTTCTCTCGGGGCGGGTGATTTTCGTGTTTTTGAAATCGCCGTGGCCTCGGGCCACCAAGGTGGTGGAGCCGCCGCCGTCTAAGTTAATGGCCTTTTCCACGCCGAGGGCCGCCACGGTGGCTGCCCATTCGTCCAGCTTCATGCCGCGGCTTTTTTTTGTGCGGCCTTCCGTGGCCACGAGGTAGACGGTTTTGCGGTCTTTGGAAATGGCCGCGGCACTTCGGGCCCGGTAGCCGTCGATGGAAGCCGCGTCCATAATGTAGGGCTGGGGCCGGCCGCCGTTGACCAAGAGGGCGTGGCCGCCGATTAAAAAGCGCCAGTTTCTGTCCGGGCTCACGCGGTAGTCCAGGCGCAGTTTTTGCCCGGGCTTCACGTGGTTTCGAATAAAGTCTTTGGCTCGTCCATTGACCTGCAAAATGTATTTGCCCTTGGGGGTGACCATGGGCAGGGGCCTGTCTAAGGAAATCCGTTCCACGACGAAATTGCCGTCGACCAAGACTTCGCCGCTTCCTCTCAGCCCGCGGGAGGGGGCGGTCCAAAAGTCGTTGTACAATTGGATGCTGTCTTTGTGGGAAGGGACTTGGGTGTGGTTAATGATGTAGTCGGTTTTGTTCAGGCCGCTGATCTTGTAGTGGGCGCCGTCTTGGGCGGTGGCGCGGCCGTTGAAGGTGAAGCTTTCGATGTAGGCGTTTTTCCCGCTGTCGATGCCGAAGGCGAAAAGGCCCACGGATTCCAGGGGCGAAGACTGAAGCTTGCCGTCCACGACGGAGGGGCCGAAGGGGGCGCCTTGCTTGGACATATTGAAGAAGTCGCCGTTAATGCCGGCGTAGGCATCGGTGCGATCGGCCATGTGGCTCACCGTGTCTTTGCGGGTGTAGTTGCCCGCCCCGGCCATGACCTGAAGATCCGCCCCGGGATTGTTCAGATCCACTTGGATCACATCGACGATGTGGTTTCTTCCGCCGATTTTTGCGGAAAGCTCGCGGCGCACGACGCCGGGGGAGACGGTGGTGCGGCCGTTTTCTTTTAAGGAGACGGCCCGGGCCCCTTGGGGAATGAGAAGGATCAGGGCCAAAGTACATAAAAACAAAATTTGCCTTTTAACTAGGTTCAAAGGGAACACCTCTTTCTTTCTTCCATTGTACTGGAAAAGGGATTTTCTGTGGGTGTTAATCCCGTTACAAATCCTCGGGAAGCTTGCGTCCGTCGATTTTTCTGTAAAACTGATTGTCCGCCGGATCCAGGGGCGGCAGATCGTAGCCCATGCGCTGCATTTCGTTGAGCTTAAAGATCATGAGGTTCACGTCCACGGAAAAGGCCCGGGCCATGTCCATGTAGGAGTAGCCCGCCCGCGCCATGGCGTAGACGGCCTCGTCTTCCAAGAGGAAGTGGGCGGAGAAAATATTGGCCTCAAGCTCCATGGCGTCGGTTAAGTGAAAGAGGGTGTATTCGATGAGGGCATCGGCCTCGGCGTGGTTTCTGTGGTAGAGGTGGTGGCCCAGCTCGTGGGCCAGGACCATGCGCTGAATCGGCGCCGGCATGCGGTCGTTGTAAAAGACGAAGGGCTTGTTCAACACCGTTTTGTACATCCCGAGGAGCTTTGTGGAGGTGGCCATGGCCACGAGGCCTACGCCCAGGGCCTCCAGCGCCGCCTTGGGATCTGCGCCGTAGCGGGCCCGCAGGCGATTGGCGTCGTCGTAAAGGTGGCGGTAGCGATTACTCGTCTTGTTCATAAGGGTCGTCCGCCTTGTTCGATTCGTTCTCCAGCTTCGCGCGGAAATAGGCTTCCTGTATGGACTCAAACACCGCCTGCTTGTCTTCCTCGTCTAAGCGGCCGCCGGCAAAGAGCCCGATGACCCCGTTCACCAACTCTCGGGCATCTTCGGCGCCGCTTTTTCCCCAGCGGGCCTCGGCCGCTGAGATAAAGGCGTCTTCTTCCGTAAAGAAATAGGTTTTGGGCACGTGGAAGAGGGCGGCCAGGGCGTCGTAGGTGGCGTCGTGGCGGGGGCGCAGGCCGCCGGTTTCGTAATTGGATATGGTGCGCAAAGAAAGGCCCAGGGCCTCGGCCAAATCCTTTTGCGTCATGCCCCGCTCCTTGCGCAGGGTTTTTATTTTTTCTCCGAATGTCATGGGTCACCTCGAATGGTTTCTGCGCAATTAAATTGCGCATATATGGAAAAACAACCTTGAAATACGCAATCGAATTTCGTATTATGGGGATAAATAGGAAATCGAATTGCGTAAATCATAAAATGAATTGCGCCTTTTGTCAAGAAAGGATCGCCATGAAACGGGTTATTTTACATTCGGATATGAACAATTGCTACGCCTCCATCGAAATTCAGAGAAACCCGGCCCTCCGGGGCAAGGCCCTGGTGGTGGGGGGCTCTGTGGAAGATCGCCACGGCATCGTCCTGGCCAAGTCCACGGAAGCCAAGGCCATGGGCATCAATACCGGCGAGGCTTTGTGGCAGGCGAAAAACAAATGCCCGAACCTCGTCGTGGTGGCGCCCCACTATGAGGTGTATTTGGATTTTTCCAGAAGGGCCCGGACCATTTACTACGACTACACCAATCAGGTGGAGCCCTTCGGTCTCGACGAGTGTTGGCTGGATGTGACGGGGAGTGTGCATCTCTTCGGCACAGGCGAGGCCATGGCCCATGCCATTCGTCGGCGCATGAAAAAAGAATTGGGCATTACGGTTTCCGTGGGCGTGAGCTTTACAAAGACCTTCGCGAAGCTGGGAAGCGACATGAAAAAGCCCGATGCCGTGACGGTCATCGCCGAGGAAGACGTGGCGAGGAAGGTCTATCCCCTTCCCACCGACGCCATGATCGGCATCGGCAGCAAGACGAAGGAAAAGCTGCGGGCCGTGGGGATCCACACCTTGGGGGATTTGGCTCAGGCGGATCCGGCCCTTTTGAAAAGCCGCCTGGGGATCAACGGCGAAAAGCTTTGGAAAAAGGCCCGTGGCATGGAGGAGGATCCGGTGCGGGACCGAGACGATCTTCTGCCCGTAAAGAGCGTGGGCAACGGCATCACCCTTCGGGAAGATTTAAAGAGCCCCGTGGAGGTGCGGCGGATCTTTCAGATTCTCGCCCTGAACGTGGCGCGCAGGCTCAGGGAAGGGGAGCTTATGGCCCGAGGCATCGAGATTCATTTGCGGGATAAAGATTTAAGAAGCATGACCTTTCAGCGCATGCTCCCCACCGACGGCGCCTCCTCTTTTTTGCTCCGTGACAGCGCCTTCGATCTCTACACGGAGAAGGTGGATCCCGCTCGTCCCATTCGCGCCGTGACCCTTCGGGCCACGAATCTCGTGCCGAGCAAGGCGGCGGTGCAGACGGATTTTTTCTCAGATTACGAAAAAAAGAAAAAAGAAGAGGATTTGGACCGGGCCATTTATACAATTCGTCGGCGCTACGGGGAAGAGGCAATAACTTTTTTAGGGCTCCTGAACGATACGAAAATGCCCATTCATACCCAAGATGTGATCACTTTGCCCCATCCGGTCTTTCGATAATCGTTTAAAAATTCCCGCAAACGGGGTAAATAGATTGAATAGAACATGGGGATCCGATAAAATAGGGGATAGACAGAAAAGGGAGGTGGTGTCCGTGAAAAAGTCGCCTTACACCGGCTTGGCCTTAATTACGCAGGTGGGACTGAATGTCCTTCTGCCCATATTGGGGTGCATACTGCTCGGTGCGTGGTTAGACAAAAAAACGGGCGGAAGCGGATTGTTTCTTCTGCTTCTCACCCTTCTGGGCATCGCCGCCGGCGTCATGAACATCCTTCGCTTGGGCAAGAAGCTATGAAAGATCGTTTCACCAACGAATACATCGCCCTCACCGCCGGGCTTACGCTCGTGGTCTCGGGGGTGCTTCTTATGGCCTTAAAAGACCCGAAGCCCGCGGTATTGGGCTGGATCTTCGGCTCGCTGATTGCCATGGCCATGTTTAAGCTCATGTACTTAACCTTGCTCCGCGCCGTGGACAAATCCGAGGCGCAGGCGTCGCGCTACGCGGGTATGCACTACCTGTTTCGCTTCGCCCTGTACGCCGCGGCATTGGTGGTGGCGGCCAAGGCGGAGTATTTGAGTCTTGTGGGGACGTTTTTCGGTCTATTATCCGTCAAGTACGTGATACTCTTTAGAAACATGTTCGACTATCTTCGCAGTAAGAAAGGAGGGGGCTTTTGAAACGAGGCATCGTCTTTCACGCAGGTGATAAGACCATATGGCTCCACGAATCCCTGTTCACGACCTTTGTCATCGTGATCGTGCTCGGGATTCTCAGCTTGTATATTCACTCGAAAATCAAAAAAGCCGATTTCAAGGAAAAGCCCACGGGACTTCTGCACATCGTCGAGATCGCTGTCGAGGCGATCAACAATCTGACCGTGCAGACCATGGGCGAGCACAACATGGGGTTTGCGCCCTACATGCTCTCCTTGGGCGCGTTTTTAGTATGCGCCAATCTGTCCGGGCTTTTGGGCTTTGTACCGCCGACAAGCGACTACAATGTCACCCTGGCACTCGCTTTAATTACCTTTGCCATGATCCACTTCTTCTCCGTCAAGACCAAGGGGATCGGAGGCTACTTAAAGCAATACGCCGAGCCCATCGCCATCTTAACGCCCATTAATATTTTAGGAGAGCTGGCCAATCCCGTCTCTCTCAGTTTCCGTTTGTTCGGCAACATATTAAGCGGCATGTTAATCATGAGTCTGGTCTATCAGGGATTAGGTTTGATCTCAAAATTCATCATTCCCCTCGTCGCGTGGCCCCTACACGGCTATTTCGACGTATTCAGCGGCGTGTTGCAAACCTTTATCTTCCTCATGCTGTCCATGACCTACATTAACTCGGACATGGCGTCTCCGGAAGAAATCGCAGAGAGAAAAGCAAAAAAGCAGTCGTAACCATAGAAAGTGTATAGGGAGGAAAACACTATGCAAATCACCAGTGAAGCGTTCATCTTAGGTTGCTCGGCCATCGGCGCCGGTTTAGCAGTTATCGCAGGGATCGGCCCCGGGATCGGTCAAGGGTATGCGGCAGGTCAGGCGGCAGCTGCCGTAGGACGTCAACCGGAAGCGAAAGCGGACATCGTACAAACCATGCTCCTCGGTCAAGCCGTTGCGGAAACCACGGGTATTTACGGTCTGGTTATCGCTATTATCTTATTATTCGTAAAACCCTTATTAGGCTGATTAAAGGCGCAGAGAACCGAAAGGAGTTGTCCCTATGGAAATTTTTGTCGTGCCGGACATGTGGAATGTGTTGGCACAATGGGGCGCCACACTTATCCTGTTTCTCGTCATTCGCCACTTTGTCTATAAGCCGATGAACGAATTTTTGACAAAAAGGCAAAACAGTGTCGTCTCCGAAATTGAAGAGGCGGAGGAACTGTTGCATGAAGCGGAAGCGCTTCGCGACAAATACAAGGATAAATTACAGCAGGCCCGCAAAGAGGGGGCTGAAATCATCGAAGCCTCCAGAGAACGGGGCCGAGATCTGGAAAAATCCGCCGAGGAAGAAGCCAAGGCTCACGCGGCAAAGATCATCGACAAGGCGGAAAAAGACATCGCCCTGGAAAAGGCCCAAGCCTTAAAAGACGTGCGCGAAGAAACCGCCGATCTCGCCGTGATGATCGCGGAAAAACTGCTGCAAGACAATATTGACGCAAAAAATCAAGACGCATTGGTAGACGGCCTCATCGAAGACTTGGAGAAGAACCATGTATGATGAAGGCCTGAGCAAATACAGCATCGCTCTCTATGAAGTGCAGAAAGCATCCGGCGACGATCTGTTGGATTATCTGGACGATGTGCGGGAGGCATACAAAGACAAAGCCTTTCTCACCGCCCTGTCCCATCCGAAGCTTCGCCCGGAACAGAAACACGCGCTAATTAAAAAAGTGTTTGGCGACACATTGCCCGAGCCCTTGTTTAATTTGCTCTACGTCGTGGCCGATCACGGCCGCTCGAATCGCCTGGTGCGCATTTTAGACGCCTACGAAGACATGTGCTACGAGGCCAAAAACATCGAGCGGATCGTCGTCGTCGCGCCCATGCCCCTGTCCGACGAAAAAGTTGAAGCCATCCGAAAGGCCTACGGGAAAAACCGTTCGGGCCAAGTGGAGGTAAAGGTCGAAATCGATCCGAGTTTAATCGGCGGCGTGAAAATCATTACCGAAGACGGCGTCATCGACCGCAGCCTGTCGAGGCAGCTTGAGGATTTAGGGCGCAGCTTGAGAAGAAACGCATAGAGAGGTGAGACATGAATCTAAGATCAAAAGAGATCGGCGCCGTCATACGGGAGCAGATCAAAAACTATAATGTCGACTTGGTCATGGAAGATGTGGGCACCGTCATCGAGGTCGGCGACGGCATCGCCCGCATCTGGGGCCTGGAAGACGCCAAGGCCGGCGAATTAATCGAATTCCCCGGCGGCATTTACGGCATGGTCCAAAACCTGGAAGTAAACAATGTGGGCGTCGTCTTATTAGGCGACGGCGACATTAAAGAGGGGGACGAAGTCAAGGCCACGGGCAAAGTCGTGCAGGTACCCGTCGGCGAAGGCCTCTTGGGCCGCGTCGTCAACGCCCTGGGCGCGCCCATCGACGGCAAAGGCGATTACCCCTACGAAAAAACCATGCCCATCGAAAAAATCGCCCCCGGGGTCATTACGAGACAATCCGTCACCGAGCCCCTGCAAACGGGCACCAAGGCCATCGACGCCCTGTTCCCCATCGGCCGCGGCCAACGGGAACTGATCATCGGCGACAGGCAAACGGGAAAAACCGCCATTGCCATCGATGCCATCATTAATCAAAAAGATACCGACGTCATTTGTATCTACGTGGCCATCGGTCAAAAGACCTCCACCGTGGCACAAATCGTCGACACATTGGAACAACACGGAGCCATGGATCACACCATCGTCGTGGCGGCCACGGCGGCGGAACTTTCGCCGATCCAATACATCGCCCCCTACGCCGGGGTCACCATGGCGGAAGAATTTATGGCTCAGGGAAAAGACGTACTCATCGTCTACGACGACCTGTCGAAACACGCCGTCGCCTACCGGACCATGAGTCTTCTTTTGCGTCGTCCGCCGGGACGGGAAGCATTCCCCGGCGACGTCTTCTACCTGCACTCCAGATTATTGGAGCGGGCAGCCCGCATGAGCGACGAATACGGCGGCGGATCCATTACGGCTCTGCCCATTATCGAAACCCAAGCCGGGGACATTTCCGCCTACATTCCCACCAATGTCATCTCCATTACCGACGGCCAAATCTTCCTGGAAACGGACCTGTTCTTCGCAGGGCAACGGCCGGCCATTAACACGGGCCTTTCCGTCTCCCGGGTCGGGGGTGCCGCCCAAACGAAGGCCATTAAAAATGTGTCTTCCACCATGAAATTGGATCTGGCCCAATACAGAGACCTGGCCTCCTTCGCCCAATTCGGCAGCGAACTGGACAAGGAAACCCAACGGACACTGGCCCAAGGGGAGCGGATGATGCGCATTTTGCGTCAACCCCAATACCGCCCCATGAAGCTGGAGCATCAAGTCTTGATCCTCTACGCCGTCACCAAGGGCTATCTCTTGGATGTGGAAGTGGACGATGTGTTGAATTTCGAAGAAGAGTACCTGCTCTATGTGGAAAATCACCATCCCGAACTCATTAAAGACTTGCGCGAGCAAAAGACCATGACCGATGCCATTGAAGACGCGATAAAAGCAAGCCTCGTCGAGTTTAAACAGACGCGATAGGAGGTTTTTATGGCATCTACGAGAGAAATTAAACGGCGCATTCGAGGCATAAACAGCATTTTGCAAATTACCAAGGCCATGGAGATGGTCTCCACGGCCAAGCTTCGTCGCGCCCGCATTCGACTTGCCAAAACCAGACCTTACTTCCAAACCGTCGTCGACGACATTCAAGGCATTCTCTCCATTATGGGAGAGGACCATCCCCTTCTGGCGAAGCGGGAAAAAGAAACCGTCCTCTACATCGTGCTCACCTCGGACAAGGGGCTGGCCGGCGGCTACAACGCCAATGTGCTGCGCCTGACCGAAAGCACCATTAAAGCGGACGGCTGCCGATCAAAACTGTTGGTGGTGGGCAACAAGGCCAAGGACTATTTCGATCGTCGCGATTACGACATCGTGAAAGCCTACACGGGCCTCAGCGAAAATCCGAGCTATTCCAACGCCCGGGATCTGGCTGCCGTAGCCATGGAGCTTTACGAAGAGAAAGAAGTGGACGCCATTCGCATCGTCTACACGAAATTTATCTCCACCATCAGCTACCAAGCCGGCGTCACCTCCATTTTGCCCTCCGAGGACTTAAAGGCCAAGGAAGATTCTCCCGCCCCTCGGACGCAAATCGAATTCGAGCCCTCGCCCGAATCGGTACTGGACTACCTGATCCCCATGTATGTGGAGACGGCGATCTTCGGTGCCCTCATCGAGGCGGCGGCCTCGGAACAGGGATCCCGACGGGTATCCATGGAAAATGCGTCGGACAATGCCCACGACATGATCGACGAACTGCAAACCAATTACAACCGCGCCAGACAAGCGGCGATTACCAATGAAATCACCGAAATCGTCTCGGCTGCGGATGCTGTGCAATAGGAAGAGGTATCGGTATGCATGAGAATATAGGAACCATCTGCCAGGTCATCGGGCCTGTTGTAGACATCCAATTCGAGCAGGATCACCTGCCGGATCTGTTAAACGCCATTAAAATTCAAAACGACGAGGAAGTCCTCACCGTGGAAGTGGCCCAACACATCGGCGACGACGTGGTGCGTTGCATCGCCCTGGGCGCCACCGACGGCCTGAAGCGGGGCATGGATGCGAAAGATACCGGCGCGGCGATTTCCGTTCCCGTAGGAAACGAAACCTTGGGCCGCATGTTCAACGTCCTCGGCCAGCCCATCGACGGCAAAGACGCCTTAAAGGGCGATGAAACCATGCCCATTCACAGAAAGGCCCCCACTTTCGAAGATCAGGACACGTCCAATGAAGTCTACGAAACGGGAATCAAGGTCATCGACCTCCTCTGCCCCTACGCCAAGGGCGGCAAGGTTGGCCTCTTCGGCGGGGCCGGCGTCGGCAAAACCGTGTTGATTCAAGAGCTGATCCACAACATCGCTCAGGAACACGGGGGGATTTCCGTCTTCACCGGCGTCGGCGAGCGCACCCGCGAAGGGAACGACCTTTACTACGAAATGATCGACTCCGGCGTCATCGACAAGACGGCCCTCGTCTTCGGTCAAATGAACGAACCGCCGGGAAGCCGGATGCGCGTCGCCTTGACGGGCCTCACCATGGCGGAATACTTCCGCGACGAAGCCGGCCAAGACGTGCTCTTATTTATCGACAATATCTACCGCTTTACCCAAGCGGGGAGTGAAGTCTCCGCCCTCTTGGGCCGCATGCCTTCCGCCGTCGGCTACCAACCGACTCTGGCCACGGAAATGGGCGCCCTTCAAGAGCGGATCACCTCCACGAAAAAAGGCTCCATCACCTCGGTGCAAGCCGTCTACGTTCCCGCCGACGACTTAACCGACCCGGCGCCTGCCACCACCTTTAACCACTTGGACGCCACCACGGTTTTATCGAGAAACATCGCCGGTATGGGGCTCTACCCCGCCGTGGATCCTTTGGACTCCACGAGCCGTATTCTCGATCCCAATGTGGTGGGCGAAGAACACTACGCCGTGGCGCGCAAGGTACAGGAAGTGCTTCAAGAGTACAAAGACCTGCAAGACATTATCGCCGTTTTGGGCCTGGAAGAATTGTCCGAAGATCAACGGATCACCGTAGCCCGGGCGCGGAAGGTGCAACGGTTCTTGTCGCAACCTTTCAGCGTCGCCAGCCAATTCACCGGCATCGACGGCAAGTACGTGCCCATCGAAGAGACGGTGCGCGGCTTTAAAGAAATCTTAGAAGGCAAGCACGACGAAGTGCCCGAATCCGCCTTCCTCTTTGTCGGCGGCATCGACGAAGTTTTGGAAAAAGCGGCGGCGGCCGAAAAAGAATCGGAAGCGTCGGAAACTTCGGAAGCTGCGCCAGAAAAAGACGAAGCGGAAGAAGGGGATGAACAATGATCGACCTGCGTCTGGTGACCCCTCACGCCGACGGCTTTGAAAAACAGGTGGACAAAGTCATCGTCCGCGGGATCTTAGGTGATTTGATGCTCATGGAAAACACGGCGCCCATCGTCACGCCCCTGGCCTACAACACCATGAAGGTCTATATGGATGGCGGCGTAAAAGTCGGCGTCGTTCACGGCGGCTACGTGTCCATGAAAGACAATGTGGCCACCGTGGCCACCACCGCCTTCGAGTGGACCTACGACATCGACGCCACGCGGGCGCAAAAGGCCAAGGACCGTGCCGAAGCGTGGCTGCGAGAGGCTGAGTCGAAGGGAGAAGACACCAGTCGCCAAAGCTACAAAGAAGCCAAGCTTTCCCTGCTGAGGGCCATTAACCGCTTAAATAATGCAGAAATCTGAAAAGAGAGCCGTCGGAGATCTCCGGCGGCTGTTTTTGTGGAAGAAGAAGCGGCAAAGGAAGAGGCGGGTTTGCCGAAAACGGGAAAATTCACAGATACTTTCTGAGAAATCCCCGCCGCCGCCCTTCTGGTACGGGCATTTGAGGCGTGCTATAATAAATTCGTAAACGATTCGCTTTCAGTACGGGATTTAGAGAAGAGGACAAGATGAATGACTTCGCGGATTTTACCAATCGCTTCAGAATAAAAAACTCCCTGCCCGGGGTGTTGACCACGTTGATTCTTTACGGCGTTCTGTTTCTTCTGCAGTTCGCCTTAATCTTTGCCGTGGGGCATTTTCTGAAAGAGCACGAAGACCTGCTTCAAGGGCTCTTCTTTGTCGTGGACTTGGGCGTCGGCCTGCACATCGTCAACGACAAACGAAACGACCCGGTGTACAAGGTGGCCTTTCTCTTTACCATGATCGTTTTGCCCATGTTCGGCGCCTTTCTCTACATCTTGAGCAAATGGGACATTATGCGCCGCTGGTTTTCGGAAAAATTCGAAACATCCAAGAAGAAAAACTTTACCTACTACCGCCAAGATCCGGAGATTCTGGAAGAGACCCGCATGGAAGATCCCCTCTTTTACAATACGGCGCGCTTTTTGTGGAATCAGGAAGATTTTCCCATTTACCGAAACGGGGAATGCGACTATTATCCCATTGGCGAAGTCTACTGGCGCCGCATGTTGGAAGAGCTTGAAAAGGCGGAAAAATTCATCTTCATGGAATACTTCATCGTCCAACAGGGGGAAATGTGGGACAGCATTTTAGATATACTGAAGCGCAAAGTCCAAGAGGGCGTGGAAGTGCGCCTTATGTACGACGGCACGGCGGTGCTTACGAAGCTCCCCCTCAAATACCCGAAGGCCATGGAAGAATTGGGCATTAAGACCAAGGTATTTAAGCCCATCGTGCCCATATTGAGCCTGTACCAAAACCACCGGGACCACCGAAAGATTTTGGTCATCGACAACAAGGTGGCCTTTACCGGCGGGATCAATTTAGCCGACGAGTACGTGAACCTGAAGGCCCCCTTCGGCCACTGGAAGGACACAGGGATTACGATCTACGGGGCAGCGGTGCGCAGCTTCACCAATATGTTTTTGGCCATGTGGGATGTGAACGCCGACGACCCGGAAAGTTTCCGGCCCTACATTATGCCCCCGGAAGAAGAATACAAAGGCAAGAAGACGGGCTACGTGATCCCCTTTGGCGACGACCCTTACGGCAAGAACCGCGTGGGCAAAGAGGTCTACAACGACATGGTGAATCAGGCGGTAAATTATCTGCACATTATGACGCCCTATTTGATTCTCGACGACGAAACCAAGAGCGATTTGATCCACCTGGCCCACACGGGGACCGATGTAAAAATCATTACGCCCCACATTCCCGACAAGAAAATCGTCTTTCGGGTGACCCGCAGCTACTATAAGGAGCTCATTCGAAACGGCGTAGAGATCTACGAATACACGCCGGGCTTTGTCCACGCGAAGAGCTTCGTTTCCGACGACCGAAAGGCCGTGGTGGGCACCATTAACTGCGATTACCGCTCCCTGTTTCTCCACTTCGAATGCGCCGCCTATTTTTACGACGAGGCCATGGCCCGGAAAGTGGAAGCGGACTTTCAGGAGACACTCAAAGAATGCACGCCCTTTACCATGGACATGTGCATGGAATTCAACTACTTCCAACGGGCCGCCGGCCGCGTGCTTCGCATCTTCGCCCCGATTATGTAGGAGGTATCTATGAAACTTTTACGCCTTATTGCCCAGGAGCTTAAGCAGGGGAAGGAGGCCTTTCGCCGCTTTCCTCTGTCCATGGCTTTTGCCGTCGTGGCCGCGATCTTTCAGTGCATCTGGCTCTACAGAAACGAAGCCACGGTGTTTAATGCCTCGCCCCTTCTCTTTTCCGCCGTCGCCGTCATCGGTTTTTTCGTTACCGCGGCGGCCTATTTGTATCTTGAAAGCGTGCGGGAAAAGGAAAATTTCCACGCCCTGCTTTTGGGCACCTGGTTGGGCGTGCTACTTTTTCTCGTGATCAGCGGCTTTCGCCTGGCCTCCATGGGAAAAGAAGGGGTGGACATTTACTTCGCCATGCCCACATGGGCCCTTTTCGCCGCCTCGGGGATCATGGTCTTTTGCGGCGGAAAGATCCACGACGAGCGCCGCTTTCCCGCCTACGTGCTGATTCTCACCATCGAAATCGCCGTGGCCTATCTCTACGCCTTCGTGCTCTTCGCGGCCATGTGCCTCTTGCTCGTCGGGGCCGATGTTTTATTGGGCGTGGTGGATTTTTCTACGGCGGTCATGTATCTGGCTACGATCTGCTTTATGCCCTTTATGGCGGCTATCTTTCTCTCCCGTCTAAGCGCTGTGGAAGGGGGACGGGCCCCCTACGGCGCGGGCATCCACGTGATCAACAATTTGTTTAACAATATTCTCGCGCCGGTTCTGGGCCTTTACGTCCTGCTCCTTTACCTGTACATGGCGAAGATTCTGTTTTTGCACGAACTGCCCACCACCAGCGTCGTGAACCTCATCCTTTGGCCCATGGCCCTGGCCGTCTTCGTGCTCTTTATGGTAGACCACAACCGGGACCGCACCGGCGCCTACTACTTCAGAAAAGCCATGCCTCCGGCGGCCCTGCCTCTTCTGGGCCTCATGTACTACGCCTGGTTTTTGCGGGTGCATCAATACGGCCTCACGGAAAATCGCTACATGATTTTTGCCCTGGGCCTGTGGGTGGCCTTCGCCATGGTCCACTTCATCGTTCAGAAGCGGGAGCTGCACATGATCCTCCCCATGACCTTGGTGGCCGTGCTCTTGGTCTCCGTCTTCGGCGGGCCCATCAGCGCCGACAGCGTGGCCTTTCGCTCCCAGAAAAAGCGCCTGGACCGCATCCTCGTCGCCAATCACATGTTAAAGGGCGGGGAAGTGGTGCCTTCCGGGAATCTTTCCGTGAAGGAAAAGCGGGAGATTCAGGAAATCGTCGAGTACCTGACCCGTCACCACGACGTGTCCCATGTGGCCTATTTGCGGGACGCCAATTCCTCGGAGGCCATGGAGCGCATCTACGGCTTTACGCCGGATAACGCCGGGCCGGTGACGGATCTAAATTACGCCATGGATATGGGAGAAGGCGTAGACATTTCGGGCTACGACAAGGCCTACTTTATCGACACCTACGGCGTCGGGGAACCGGAAGCTACCTCGGGCTTGAAGACCGAGCGGATCCGCGGTAGCGTCACCGTACATCTAAACGACGAGGATTCCGTGAACGTGGATCTGAAAGCTGTGCGCGAGAAGATCCGCATCTTGCGCCAAACCAAGGGCGAGATCGAGCCCGAGGACCTAACCATGGAAGGGGAAAGGAACCGCTGCGCTTACAAGATCTACATTACGGGCACGGTGTTTTTCTCCGCCCAAGGGGAAGTGGATCCGGATGCGGGAATCTCCCTGTGCGTTTTGGTTCGGGAGAAAGAAGGAGAGTAAGTTTCGGAAATACGAAAGGGAAGCATTATTTTGCGTGAATTCATCGAAGCCTTTGTCATGGTATTTATCGGCGAGATGGGAGACAAGTCGCAATTCTTGGCCCTGGCCTTCGCCACCACTTCCCCTACGCGAACGGTGCTGAGTGGGGTGAGCTTGGGGATCGGATTAAACCACGGTCTGGCCATCTTGGCTGCCGTCTTAATCGCCGGCGTCTTCAACAACCTCACCTTTTTGCAGATCATCGCCGGCATTCTGTTTTTATTCTTCGGCCTCTCGGCTCTGAAGATGGATTACGACGAAGAGGAAGAAGAAGCGGTGAAGGCCTCCTCCATGGGGCCGGTGCTCACCGTGGCCTCCGCCTTTTTCGTCGGCGAGCTGGGCGACAAGACCCAACTCATGGCCATGACCCTGGCCATGAACAGCGAGCGGCCGGCGGTGATTTTTCTCGCTACCGTCTCCTCCATGATTCTCGTCTCCCTCTTCGGCATCCTCGTGGGGAAATACGTGGGAAAGAAAATTCCCCAAGTGACGCTGAATTACTTTGCGGCCTTTCTCTTTCTCCTCTTCGGCACCCTGAAACTCTACGGCGCCGTGGACGCGGGCTTTAAGACGCCCTTTTGGATCATTCTCTACGCCCTCATCCTCGCCATCGCCGTGGTATATACCTTGATTCTGAATCAAAAGGCGCGGAAAAAACGGGACTCCCGCTACCTTTACGAAGCCTACAAGCGGGTGCGATCGGCGAAAACACCGGAAGAAGAGGCCGCCATCGCAAAAGAAATCGAAGCCATTACGGGGAAATACTTCGGCGAAGACATTCCCTTTATCGGCGACGTGCTGGCCCACGTGGAGCGCATCCACGGCGTGGACCCGGAAATATACGACGACATCAAAAAGCTGTGATCGGCAAGGGCCGCTCGCGGCTTTTTTCTTGCCGCAAAAAAGGAGGCGATCCGTGTCTTCAAAGAACATAGGGTATAATACAAGTAAGGAGGGCTTATGGGCAGTGATTATATTCCCGCAAACGGGATGCGTATTTTTCAGAAGAAGGGCGTCTTTTCCTTCAGCATGGATTCCGTGCTTCTCGCAGCCTACGGAAAGAGCCGAGGCCGCGTGCTGGATCTTGGCTGCGGCAGCGGCTATTTGGCTTTAATGGCCACGAAAGATGCCGAGGAAGTGGTGGCGGTGGATCGCTTGCAGGAAGCCGTGGAGCTGGTGGAAAAAAGCGCCGCGGCAAACGGCGTCGAAATCGAAACGGCGGTAGGGGATTTCAGGAATCTGGATCTTCCGCCATGTGATGTGATCTTTACGAATCCGCCATTTTACCGAGACAGTGTGAAAAACGAGGATGCGTCCATTTCCGCGGCGAAGCATTTGGATCCGGACATGCGCTGGTTTTACGAAGCCGCCCGCTTTTTAAAACCCGGGGGAAGGATCTACGGCATCGTGGACGTGGCCCGCTTTCAGGAAGTCATGGCGGATCTCACCGCGGCGAATGTGGCGATAAAGCGCATGCGCCCCGTTTATTGGAAGCAGGGCGAGGCCGCCCGGCGCATTCTCTTTGAAGGGGTCTCGGGCGGCGGTTGTTTTATGGTTCTGGAGCCCGCCCTCTATGTTTACGAGAAGGGCGCGTACAGCGAGGAGGTCGCAGGTTATTATGGCAGGTAAGGTGTATTTTTGTCCCACGCCCATCGGCAATTTGGAAGATATTACATTGAGGACCCTCAGGGTGCTGAAGGAAGCGGACGTGATTTTCGCGGAAGACACGCGGCATTCCCGGCCCCTTTTGAATCACTACGCCATTGCCACGCCCATGGAAAGCTACCACAAGTTTAACGAGGCGGAAAAAATCGCCGCCATTTTGGCGCGGCTGGATAACGGCGAAGATGTGGCGGTCATATCCGACGCCGGGATGCCCGGAGTGTCCGATCCCGGTGCCGTGCTCATGACGGCCCTTTTAAAAGAGGGAAGACCTTACGAGGTGCTCCCCGGGGCCTGCGCCCACGTGAGCGCGTCGGTGATCGCCAATTTGGAGGAGGGCCGCTATCTGTTTTGGGGCTTTTTGCCGCAAAAACACGGCGCTCGGGTGAAGACTCTGGAAAGTTTAAAGGATCTCCCCGTGCCGGTGATTTTCTACGAAGCGCCCCATCGCATCGAGAAATTCGCCCAAGATGTCATGGAGGCCATGGGTAATCGGGTGCTGATTTTTGTGCGGGAGATTTCAAAGATGTACGAGGAGCGCATCGAAACCACCGTGGAAGATTTTCTCGCCAATATTGAGGACTATACGATCAAGGGGGAATTTGCCGTGGTCTTAATGCCCCGGCGGGAGGAAGAGACCGTGGACATTCTCTCGGCTCTGAAGGAAAAGATCGACGAAGGCATGAGCCCTTCCAAGGCGGCGAAGGTGGTGGCCAAGGAGTGGAATCTGCCGAAGAATGTGGTGTATAAGGAGAGTTTGAAGCTTTGAATCAAGAAGATCTGCTGGCCTTTCGTCGGGAAATCGACGCGCTGAGCGAGGCATTAAAGACGAAGTACGATCCCCTGTTTCAAAAGTCCGGGGCGGAATTTAAAAAGGATCTCACGAAAGACGTGGGCATCATTCATAAGCTGGAGCCCTTAAGCGAGGCGGAGCTTCAAAAGGTGGGCCCTGTGGCCGGCGTGGACGGCTCGGTCATTCGCCAAGGCGGCGCCTATCCCCACTACGTGGAATTTTATCAGGGCCTGGCTTTGAGCATGCAGAAGAAAGAGCGGCGCATTCGCCGCATCTACACGCCCCTTCTCGCGGGAGACGACGCCGTGAGCGCGGAAAAGCTCCACGACCGCTACCTGGCCGAGGTGGAGCTTGAGGCGGCTATGGCCTTGGTGGAAGAGGAAGACGTGGCGGTCCTCATGATGGACGGGGGCCTTTTGCGCTACGCCATCAACTCCCCCGCGAAGTGGGAGGAGCTGAGGGGGCTATGCCTCGCCGAAAATACTCTTCTCGTCGGCGCCATCAAAGATATAAAGACAAGAGACATCGCCCGGCGCATGGGCCGAGGCCGGGATTTTTACGACCGAGAATACTTGGCCGGCAAGCTGGATGTGGGGGAACTCTTGATTCTCGCAGAGGATGAGGACGAGGAGGAAAAGGGAAAGACCGCCGCAGGCCTGGTGGGAGCCTTCTACCGCCCCACCCGTCACTGGGAAGTGGTGGGGATGGACGTGCTCACTGAACAAAAAGACGCGCTGAATTTTCTCGCCCGCCTTCTCTTTACCCTGACGCCGAAAAACGGCCGCGGCGTGCCCTTTTGGATCGACATCGTGGACAGGGAAGTGAAGGTAAAGCAGAAGGAAGTGCGCCTGATTTTGGAAGAGGCCATGGACCGCGAGATGATGGAGCGATTTTTCGTATCGGAAAGAGATCGGAGAGTGTGATGCAAATAAAAGTCGTGGGATTAACCAATCCCAGAGAAGTGACCGTAGGGAGTCGGGATCATAATTTCCGGGTGGCGGAATTTTTAATGATCGAAGATCCGGTACAGGGGGCGATCCTCGGGGAAGTGGTGGAAGCCGAGACGTACAATCGCTTTATTCCCATGGACGTGGGCGGCGATTTCGTGGACGACGGGGTGCTCGCCTCTTTGCGGCAATTGGGCTACGACATTCACAACGAAACCATTTACGTGGCCAAGGTGCGCTTTTTGCACGAGGCCCCCTACCCGCCCCTGACGGGCTCCGATGCAAGACCGCCGAAATTTTCAGAGATCAAGAGCCTCCTCGTGCCAACATCCCCCGATGAAGGCTTGGTGCTCGGGGCGATCCGCCACACGGATTACCTTTACGATGCCATGGAAGACAATCTCAAGGGACTTTTTACGCTTTACGAAGACGGGGCGCAGCTTCCTCAAAAGGACGTGCCCTATGTTCTGGATCTTCGGGCCATGCACCAATATCCCCACATGGGGATATTCGGCGGCAGCGGCAGCGGGAAATCCTTCGGCATGCGGGTGCTTTTGGAAGAGCTTATGGAGAAAAACATCCCCGGCGTGGTTTTGGATCCCCACTACGAAATGGATTTTTCCAATGCAGCGGAAGGGGGAAAGAGCTACGAAAAAAGCCACCGACGCTTTCAAATCGGCGTGGACATCGGCATCGACTTTAACTCCCTCACCGGCGGCGATTTAAAGACCATCCTAAACGCCGTGTCGGAACTTTCCGAGGCCATGAAGAGCACGGTGGATCTCTTGTTTAAAATCGACAAGGGCCTCACCGGCTTTACGACGGTGCTCGAGGATTTAATCGAGGGCCACGAAGCCGGATCCGTGGACAAGATTCGCGAGATGACCATGGTGCCTTCGCCGGATCAGAAAAAGTGGCAGCGGATTCAAAGCCGCTACGAGCGCTTTGGTAAAGCCACCAACATTTCTTCCCTGCGTGGGATTTTGTGGCGGCTCAAGAGCGTGGAGCGAGACGGCCTTTTCCGCGGCGACTCGAGGCCCGTGGAAGAGGCGATCTTCGAAGGGAAGCTCGCCGTGATTCAAGGCTCGGTGAAGCTTATCCAAATGTATGCCACTTATCTCATTCGCAATCTCTACAAAAAGCGCCGGGACTATAAGGACGCCCAATTCGTGCAGCCCGCAGGCGGCGATTACTTCCCGCCCTTTTTCGTGGTCACCGACGAGAGCCACACCTTCGCCCCGAAGGGCATCCCCGCCCCGTCGAAGAGCGTGCTTCGTGAAATCGCCCAGGAAGGGCGGAAGTACGGCGTGTTTTTGATCCTGGCCACCCAGCGGCCCACCCTTTTGGACGACACCATCACCGCCCAGCTCAACTGCAAGATGATCTACCGCACCGTGCGGGCCCAGGACATCGACACCATTCAGGGCGAGACGGACATTAGCGTGGAAGAATCCCGGCGCCTGCCTTATTTGCAAACTGGCGACGTGTTTATTTCCTCCTCCCACTTGGGCCGCACCACCTTCGCCCGCATTCGCATGGCGAGAACCACCTCGCCCCACACGGAAAATCCCTTCGACGAATTGAAAAAGGTGAAGACCGCCTCCCAAGACCGGCTCTTAAAGGCGGCGGCGGATTTCTTCCCCATTTCCGCGGCGAGCAATATTCTCTCCATCTTGCCGGAGCTGGAGAAGCGGGGCCTGCCCTTTACGCGGGAAGGGCTCATTAGTGCCTTGGATCAGTTGGCGGAGGAGGGAAAGATTAAGCGCAGCGTGGACTTTTTAGGAAACAGCAGATACGAGGCGATTCAATGAAATACAGCTACGACGATGTGGACGATGTGGCGGCCTATCTGTTTCACTGCGGAGAAAATGCCGAGAGCTACGGGCTTTTCGGCCCCCACCGAAGGGACGGGGGGATTTCATTTACCCTCTACGCCCCGCGTGCGGAGAAAGCGGAATTTGCCGCCGCATCCAACGATTGGCAGGGCCTTCCCATGAAGCGGGATACGGCCACGGGCCTCTTTCAAATTACGGCGGATGTACCGGAAGGGGACAGCTACAAATTTAAAATCTTGGGCCCGAACGGCTGGATGTGGAAGGCGGATCCCTTCGCCTTCAGCTCGGAAAAAATTCCCGGCACCGCCTCCGTGGCCGTGCCCCTGGAAGCCATTCCCGAAGGCGAGATTTTGGCCCCGCCCCTTTACTCCGTTTACGAATGCCATTTGGGCAGCTGGATGCGCTCAGAAGACGACGATTTTTTAAACTACCGGGAGCTCGCCCACAAGCTCATCGACTACGTGAAGGAAATGAATTTTTCCCACGTGGAGCTTTTGCCCATTATGGAGCATCCCTACGACGGCAGCTGGGGCTATCAGGTGACGGGCTTTTTCTCCGCCACGGGCCGCTACGGCAGCCCGCAGGATTTCGCCTACTTCATTCGCTACGCCCACGAGCAGGGCATCGGCGTGATTTTGGATTGGCCCTGCGCCCACTTCTGCAAAGACGAACAGGGGCTCAGGTATTTCGACGGAACGCCCACCTACGAATCCGATGCCCCCCATTTTGCGGAAAACCGCATTTGGGACACCATGGCCTTCGACTTTACCAAGCCCCACGTGCGGAGCTTTCTCTACTCCTCCGCCGATTACTTCGCCCGCCTGGGCATCGACGGCATTCGCGTGGACGCCGTGAGCTACATGCTCTACAAGGGCTTCGGCGAAGAGGCCACGGACACGAAGGACCCCGCCAATGTGCGGGAAGAGAGCCTCTACTTTTTGAAAGAGCTCGTGGGCCGCATAAAGGCCCGCCACCCGAAGCTTTTAATGATCGCTGAGGAATCGGAAGACTTCCCGGGCCTTACGGCACCTCAGGCATCCGGCGGCGTGGGCTTCGACCGAAAGTGGAACATGGGCTGGATGCACGACACATTGAAATACATGGAGATGGATCCCGTTTACAGAAAATACCACCACGACGCCCTCACCTTCCCCATGGTCTATGCCTTTAACGAAAGGTACATCCTGCCCTTTTCCCACGACGAAGTGGTCCACGGAAAAAAGAGCATGTTGAATAAAATGTACGGCAGCTACGAGGAAAAATTCGCCCAGCTGCGGCTCCTCTACCTCTACATGGTGGCCCAGCCCGGAGAGAAGCTGCTCTTTATGGGCCAGGAATTCGGCCAGTTCAAGGAATGGGTGGATCACGAGGAATTGGAATGGTTTTTATTAAACTACGACAGCCACAAAAGCCTCAAGGAATTTGTTCAATCGCTCCTTAAAATTCACAGAGAGCATCCGGCCCTCTCCCGTCCCCTTCCCGCCTACGAGGGCTTCAAGTGGCAGGCCGTGGACAAAAAAGAAACATCGTCCATCGCCTTTTCCCGCATCGCAAAAGAGGAAGAGATTCTCGTGGCCTGTAATTTCACGCCGGCGGAGACCACCCTCCGCTTGCCCCTGGATGGGACATACCTGCGCCTCTTCGACACCCACATGAAAAAAGAAGACCTCACGGCGAAGGATGGGTATTTATTGATTAAGCTATCGCCTTACGAAGGCAGTTACTTTATGAAAGCGTAAGGAGGCATTATGGACATTCAAAACGATGTATTGGCCCTTTTATTGGCAGGGGGACAAGGTTCCCGCCTGAAAGAGCTCACCAAGCACACGGCGAAACCGGCGGTGCCCTACGGCGGAAAGTACCGCATCATCGACTTCGCCCTATCCAACGCCGCCAACTCCGGCATTCCCACCATCGCCATACTGACTCAGTACAAGCCCCTGCAGCTCAACGAACACTTGGGCATCGGCGAGCCCTGGGACTACAACCACGCCCCGGCGGGGATGAAAATCCTCTCCCCCTACGCCTCGGAAGAAGGGGGCCGCTGGTTTACGGGAACGGCCAATGCCATTTACGAAAATCTCGACTACATCGACTCGGTGAATCCTCGCTACGTGGTGATTTTGTCGGGCGACCACATTTATAAGATGGACTACATGGCCATGGTGAAAGAACACGTGGCCAAAGGCGCCGACGGCACCATTTCCGTCATCGAAGTGCCTTGGGAAGATGCGCCGCGCTTCGGCATCGTCAACATCGACGAAGGCAGTCGCATCGAGGAATTCGACGAAAAGCCCGAGCAGCCGAAAAACAACATGGCCTCCATGGGGATCTACGTCTTTACCTGGAAGGTGCTGAGGGATTACTTAATCGCCGATGAAAAGCAAGGCGAGAGCGATCACGACTTCGGCAAAAACATCCTGCCCACCATGTTGAGGGAAGGGCGACGGCTTTTCGCCTACCGCTTCGACGGCTACTGGAAAGACGTGGGCACCGTGCGCAGCTACTGGGAAAGCAATTTGGATCTTCTGAACCGAAAAAACAGCCTGCGCCTCTTGGACGGCGACTGGCGCATCTACACCAACAACGCTAACTTGCCGCCCCATCGCATCGGCAAAGAGGCCAAGATTTCCGAGGCCCTCATTAACGAAGCCTGCGAAATCTACGGCGATGTGACGAAATGCGTTCTCTTTTCCGGCGTCCGCATCGAGGAAGGGGCCACGGTGATCAATTCCGTGCTTCAATCCAATGTGGTGGTGAAATCCGGCGCACGGGTGGAAAACGCCATCGTCATGGAAAATATTACCGTCGAGGGAGATCAGGTCATCGGCGACAGCGCCACGGTGAGCTTGGTTTCCGACGACGGCATACGAGTGGAATAGGAGGGACTTATGTATTCGACACTGGGAATTATTGCGCCGACCTACGACGATTCGGCCTTCGACAGCTTGACCCGCTCCAGAAATATATCCATGTTGCCCTATGGCTGCCGCTACCGTCTCATCGATTTGCCCCTTTCTAATATGACCGCCCACGGCATTCGCTCCGTGGCCGTCTACACGGGAAAAAAGATCCGCTCCTACATGGACCATTTGAACATGGGGGTGCCGTGGAATTTAAATCGCCGCTTCAACGGTCTGTTTCTCTTTCCGCCCACGATCAGCGAAGACGAGCTGAACAAGTACGGGGAAATGGCGGAATTTCAATCCACCGCCAACTTCTACGAGCGGGCCAAGGAAGAGTATGTCCTCTACATGCGCCCGGGGATTTTGACGAAAGTGGACCTCACCGCCCTTCAGGAAAAACTTCTCGCCGAAGATGCCGACGCCGCCGTGGTCTACAAGCAGGTGGAAGACGAGGCCATGGCCTACGCCGGGGCACAGAGCTTGTTCTTTAACGAAGAGGGCGGCCTGGAAAACTTGGGCTACCACTTCGGCAGCGACAAAACCGTGAGCCTCTACATGAACATGATTCTTCTGAAAAAAGACATCTTCACCCTTTTGGTGCGAAAGGCCCTGGAGCGCGGAGACATCTCCACCATGGAAGATGTGCTCTTCAATTACAAGAAGAAACTCCGCATTATCGGCTACGAATACGAGGGCCTCTTCGAAAAAATCGACAGTGTGAAATCCTATTACGACGCCAATATGCGTCTTTTGGATCCCGACTACTTCGACGAAATTTTTTACGAAGGCGGCCGGGTCTACACCAAGACCAAGGACGAACCCTCCACCTTCTACACGAAAACCGGCGAGTCCGTCAACTCCCTTTCCGCTAACGGGGCCTTTATCGACGGCTCCGTCACCAACTCCCTGATCTTCCGCGGCGTGGTCATCGAAGAAGGAGCCGTGGTGAAAAATTCCATTATTATGCAGAAGTGCCGCATCGAAAAAGACGCCGTGGTGGTCAATGCCATTTTGGACAAAAACGTCGTCGTCGGCGAAGGAGAACACCTTATCGGCTCCGCTCAATCCCCCTACGTCCTGGAAAAGAATTTGAAAATCGGTGAAAGCCGATGAACATCGTCTATTGCGCAGGGGAAGTGCACCCCTATTTAAAGACCGGAGGCCTGGCCGATGTCATGGGGGCTCTTCCGGGGGCCGTGAAAGGGCCCGGGGATTCTGTGTCGGTGATTATGCCCCTTTACGGGCAGATTCCCGAGAAATACAAGGCCGCCATGGACTACATGGGCTTCGACTACATCCACATGGGCGGCGCGGACATGTACATGGGCGTCCTGCATCTCAAAGAAAAGGGCGTGGATTACTACTTTATCGACGACCGGGATATGTTTTTCAGAGACAAAGTCTACGGGGAAGACGACGACGGCTACCGCTTCGCCTTTTTCTCCAAGGCCTGCGTGCGGCTCATGGCCTATTTAGACATGGTGCCCGACGTGGTTCACGCCAACGACTGGCACACGGGCCTCGTGCCCCTTTACGTGAAGGATTTCGCCAAGGGAGATCCGCGCTTTTCGAAGACCGCCACGGTTTTCACCATTCACAACATAAACTACCAAGGCGTCTTCGACGAGGCCGTCTTTTCCTACGCCGATTTAAGTCGGGAGTACTTTACGGAAGAGGGCGTGAAGTATTACGACGGGGTGAATTTTATGAAGGCGGGGATTCAATTTGCCGACGCCGTGACCACCGTGTCGAAAACCTACGCCCGAGAGCTGGAAGATCCCGCCTACGGATTGGACATGGCCGGGCTCATTCGCCGCCACAAAGACAAAATGGCGGGGATACAAAACGGCATCGACACCGAGGAATACGATCCGGCGACGGATCCTTTGATCGTGAAAAATTACGACGGGGAGAATTTGGAACAGAAGGCGGAAAACAAAAAGGCCCTGAAGGAAGAATACGGCTTGGTGCCCGGGAATCGCCCCCTCTTTACCATCGTGAGCCGCCTCGTGGACATTAAGGGCATGGATTTGGTTTTGGACGCGGCGGAAGAGCTGCTGAAAAAAGATCTGGACCTTCTCGTGGTGGGCACGGGGGATGCGCGCATCGAAGAGGGTTTTCGCGCCCTGGCCTGGATCCATGACAACTGCGCCGTGCATATCGCCTTCGATTCCGCGGCGAGCCATCGCATCTACGCCGGCGGGGATTTCTTCCTCATGCCTTCTCTGACGGAGCCCTGCGGCCTGGCCCAAATGATCGCCATGACCTACGGCAATCTTCCCGTCGTGCGGGAAACCGGCGGCTTGGCGGACACGGTAATTCCCTTCGACGAAGCGGGGCGTGGCGGCGGCTACACATTTAAGCGGGCGGAGGCATGGGATCTTTTAAATGCCGTAGACCGGGCATTGGCCGATTACCACAGGCCTGTGGACGCGCTCCACCGAAAAAGCGCCATGGCCCAAGATTTCAGCTGGAAGAGATCTGCGGCGGCCTACCGCGAACTCTATACATCTACGAGGGAAAAGAAATGAGTGCCCTGGAAGATGCCCTGGCGCGGAAAATCGAAAAAGCCATAAAAAGTGACGTGGAAAAGTTAAAGGCCCGGCTCGCCGAAAAGCGGCAAGGGATTCGAAAAAAAGAATGGGGTTATCCCAATCCCGAGGCCGTCGTGGTCGGCTGCGATGAGGAAAAAATCGAGAGCCTGAAAAAAAGCGCCCGCGCTCTCTACGATGCCCTGAAAAAGCGTCCCACTCTGGACGTGCCCGACGTGGTCGTGGCGGCGGAAGGGGCGGAAGATGAAGAGATCAATCGGGATCTTGCCGCCGGGCACAAAATAAAAGTCGTGCCGGAAGATGTGCTGCCGGATATTTACCTTACGGACGATCCCTATCGGGCGGCGGCTATGGCGGCCATGGGGGCTTCAGTGGTAAAAGATGTGAATCTTTTCCGCGACCTGCGGCGCTTCAGAAAAGAAGAAGAGGAGGCCCCCGACGTGGGCTACGAATTTCACGTCTACGCCCCGGAAAAAGAAGCCATGGCCCTCTACCTTTACGAGGATGAATTTACCATGGACCGGATCCGCATCTCCATGGAAAAGCGGGAAGACACCTTTTACGTCCAGATTCCCATGGCGCGCCTCCCTGTCTACTACAATTTCGGCGACGGCGAAGAAGAATTCGTGGATCCCTATGCCAAGGCCCTTTCGCTGAACGGCAGGCGGGGCTACGCCTTCGACGGCATCGAAAGCTATTTCTCCGAGGACTACGTGGAGAAGAAAGAACATCCCGTGATCTACGAACTTCACGTAAAGGACTTTACCTACGAGCTGGAGACAGAGGCTTCGCCGGGCACCTTCTGCGCCCTGGCGGATTCCATAACCGTTGAGGGTACGCCGGTGGGCTTCGATCATTTGAAAAATCTCGGCGTGGACTACATCCACCTCATGCCCGTGCACAATTACCTCACGGTCTTCGAAGAGGCCGAATCGAAACGAGACGAGGCCAATTACAATTGGGGCTACGATCCCGACCACTACTTCGCCCTCGAAAACAGCTATGCCGAAAACTCCGCCGATCCCGCATCGGCCCTCACGGGCTTTGGGGAGCTGATTCGCGCCGCCCACGCCGCCGGCATCGGCGTCGTCATGGACGTGGTGTACAATCATTTGTACCTGGGAGAAAAATCCTCCGTGGCCCGCTTAAATCCTTATGCCGTGCGCCGCTTCGAAGACGGCACACTTTCAAACGGCAGCGGCACGGGCACGGAAGTGGCCACGGAAGAGCCCCACATGAGAAAACTGATTTTAGACAGCATCGAGTACTTTCAAAAACTCGGCGTGGACGGCTTTCGCTTCGATCTTTGCGGCCTGATGGACGACGAGACCATGGCCGAAATCGAGGACGCCGTCTACGAAAGAAATCCCAATGCCCTTCTCTACGGCGAGCCCTGGATGGCCGCTGAAAGCGCACTGGACGAATCCCTGCGGTTGAAGACCGAGGATAGGGCCACGGCCTTTTTCGACGACGATTACCGAAACGGCTTGAGAGGCGACAGCTTTTCAAAGACCATGGGCTGGATCGGCGGCGATTTTTCCGCCCAAGATCACCTCATGAGCGCCCTTTCGGGGGGCGGCAAGCACGCAAACAACCTGGCCTACTTCTCCTGCCACGACGACCTCGTCCTCGGGGACTTTCTGGACGAGGCCATGGACGCATCGGAAGAAGATAAAGAGCGGGTCGCCAAGCTGGCCTTCGCCGTGCTCCTCTTAACCCCGGGCCCCGTGCTCTTCACAGAAGGCGACGAATACCTGCGTCGCCGCTACAAAGAAAATCCCTACAACGGCCCCGCATCCGCCGTGGCCCTTCATTGGGAAGAACTTCTTGCGAAAAAAAGTTTGGCGAGTTATGTCAAAGATCTTATCGAGCTCCGGCACAAGACGGATCTTTCTCGACACGAAATTTTGGGCGAAGAGGCGGGATTTATCCTTATAAAAAATGAAGGCCGCATCTTTGCCGTCAACGGCACCGACGAGGCGAAAGAGATAAAGGGCTTGGATGAAAGAGAATACAAAATCATCTTCGGCGAAAAAGGAAAAACCGAGGAGGCACTTCACGAAGCCATTGTCCCTGGGAAAAGCTTCATTGTAATAGAATAGAAGTCGAATAAACGGGCATCATTCGGTGCTCGTTTTTTGATTTTTAATATAAAAAAAGCGCCCCGCGGGACGCTTTTTCATTTTCTAAGGAGTCGTATGTGGCTCGATTAGAAACCGAGCTTTGCCATGCCTTGGTCTTGAACTTCCTTCAATGCCTTGTAGGAAGTTTGCATTTGTTCTTGTTCCTTTTCGTTCAAGGGAACTTCGATTACTTTTTGGATGCCGCTTCGGCTCAGAACGACGGGGGTGCCCATGTAGATGTCTTCGCAGCCGTATTCGCCTTCAAGGTAAGCGCCCACGGTAATAATGGAGTGGGAGTCTTCGATAATGATGCGGCAGATCTTTGCAAGGACCGTGGCGACGCCATAGTAGGTCGCGCCTTTGGCGTCGATAATGTGGTAAGCCTTGTCGCGAACGTCGGTGTAGATTTTCTTCTTGGCTCCTTCGATGTCATCGGTTTTGTCGGCGAGCCATTCGTCGATGTGGCGGCCGCCGATGGAAGCTTGGCTCCATAAGGGGAAGGAGGTGTCGCCGTGTTCGCCCATGATGCTGGCGGAAACGTCGCGGGGATCAAGATCCAGGTAGCGAGCGATTTCGTCGCAGAAGCGAGCGGAGTCTAAGGACGTACCGGAAGAGATAACGCGTTCTTTCGGGAAGCCGGAGATTTTGAGTACGGCGTAGGTCAAGATGTCCACCGGGTTGGCGGCGACGAGGAAGATGCCGTTGAAGCCGGATTCCATGATTTGTTCCACGACATCTTTCACGATGGCCAGGTTCTTGTGAACGAGGTCCAAGCGGGTTTCGCCGGGTTTTTGGGGTGCGCCTGCGGTAAGTACGACGATGTCCGCATCGGAGCAGTCGCTGTATTCGGCGGCGTAAATGGTTTTTGCGGAGTTGTAGGTCAAGGCGGCGGTTAAGTCCATGGCGTCGCCTTGGGCCTTTCTCGTGTTCACGTCGATGATGCCCAGTTCGCGGCCCAGGCCCTTTAAGGTCATGGCGAATGCGAAGGAAGAGCCGACGGAACCGTCGCCGACGAGAATTACTTTTGCGTTCGGGTTTTGAATCATATTGCTCATGTGAAGAACCTCCTGAATCGTTATTATCTTTTCAATTAATTTTTATTATAGACGGCGAAAGGCAAAAAGGGAAGGGGAAAAACGGAAAATTTACTTTTCGGGAGAAATAATAAGGTCGACAAAATAATAAATAAAAAATGGGTAATAATCACGTAAATTAAGGGAAAAATGCAAAGTACAATGTCGATAAATTTTTTCCGAACGATGGATTTTGTATTTATGAAGTGAAAAAAGGGAAATAATAAATGGGGCGCCTTCGAGAAAAAGTTTTCTTTTTGTCTTCGGATTCCGCGGTTTTTATAAAAAAGACCGCTTAAATTCAAGGTCGTGGGGTAACTTCTTAATACATGATTTGGGAACGGGCGAAAATAATCGGGAAATTTTGTATTTTTTCGAAAAAACAAAAGGTGGAATGCCTTTACAACGGTAAAAGCCTGTGCTATAGTAAAACTATACACAAGAGGTGCAGTTTTCTGTACCGGCTTATTCTCGGCCGTTCGTATCCATTGTCGTCTCTGTCATTGATTGCAAGGAGGAAATATGTTATTTAAAACCAATGAAGCGCACGAGGCGCTTAGAAAGAAAGTTCGCGAGTTCGCGGAAACCGTTGTCGCACCGGTCGCTTTTGAGCTTGACCGCGAAAACAAATTCCCGGAAGATATCGTCGCCCAAATGGCTGATTTAGGCATTATGGGTCTTCCCACCGCCGAAGAATACGGCGGCGCAGGAGCCGATGTCATTTCCTACGCCATTGCCGTAGAAGAACTGGCTCGCGTGGATGGCGGCGTCGGCGTTATTTTATCGGCGCACACCTCCTTGGGTACTTATCCCATCGATCACTTCGGAACGGAAGAGCAAAAACAAAAATATCTGCTTCCCTTGGCAAAGGGCGAAAAGCTCGGCGCCTTCGGCTTGACGGAAACCAATGCCGGATCCGACGCCGGTGAAACGGAAACCACCGCTGTTTTAGACGGAGATCACTACATTTTAAACGGCCAAAAGATTTTCATCACCAATGCGCCTGCCGCAGACACTTACGTCGTCTTTGCCGTTACCACACCGGGCATCGGCACCCACGGCATCAGTGCCTTTATCGTAGAAAAAGATTTCGAAGGCTTCACCTTTTCCGATCACTACGACAAATTGGGCATTCGTTCCTCCACCACGGCGGAACTTCACTTCAACAATGTCCGCGTACCGAAAGAAAACCTCTTAGGTAAAGAAGGCAAGGGCTTCAACATCGCCATGGCCACCTTGGACGGCGGCCGCATCGGCATCGCCGCACAAGCTTTAGGTATCGCTCAAGGGGCTTACGAACACGCCCTGGCTTATTCCAAGGAACGGATTCAATTCGGTCAACCCTTGGCAGCCAATCAAGGCATTTCCTTTAAGCTCGCCGACATGTACACGAAGATCGACGCCGCACGTCTCTTAGTCTATCGTGCAGCTGAAATGAAGACCAACGGCGAACGCTATGGCCTCCAAGCAGCTGAAGCGAAGATGTTTGCCTCAGACATCGCCCTCGAAGTGGTCAACGACGCCCTGCAAATTTACGGCGGCAGCGGCTTCATGAAGGGCATGGAAGTTGAACGCGCTTACAGAGATGCGAAGATTACCACCATCTACGAAGGTACCAACGAAATTCAACGCGTCGTCATCGCAGCCAATATTATCGGCAAGGCCGCACGTTCTTCCGGCGGCGGCAAGAAGAAAGCGGGCAAAGGCCCCATCACCGGCGTGCGCAAGAAAGAAATTTTCGACAGCGACAATCAAGAAGAAAACGTCAAGAACCTCATCGCCGCTCTGGAAAAAGACGGTTACGACTTCAGCGTCGGCATCGACTTGATGACGCCCATCGTCGACTCCGAACGGGTGGTCTCCATGGGTAAAGGCTTTAACGGAAACAAAGAACTGGCCGAAGATTTGGCACGCGCATTCGGCGCCGCCATCGGTTCTTCCCGTCCCGTCGCAGAAACCGACAAGGTTCTTCCTATCGAACGTTACGTCGGTATGTCCGGTCAAAAATTCCGCGGCAACCTTTATGTAGCCTGCGGTATCTCCGGTGCCGGCCAACACTTGAAGGGCATTAAAGACGCCGCCACCATCGTGGCCATTAACAATGCCCCCAACGCCATGATCTTCAAAAACTGCGACTACGGCATCGTCGGCGACATCGAAGAAGTTGCGCCTCTGATTATCGAAGCACTGGGTACGGAAGGCAAGGGCGAAGCACCTGAAATGGTCAAGATGAAACGTTCCAAACCGAGAAAGACTGCACCGAAGGACGACATCTACGTCTGCCAAGGCTGCGGCTACGAATACAATCCCGAACGCGGCGACGAAGAAAGCGAAATCGAAGAAGGAACGCCCTTCGACAAATTGCCTGAAGAATACATCTGCCCGAAATGCGGCGAAGAAAAAGACAATTTCATCAAGGTCGATTTCCCCGAAGACCGTACCTTTAAATAAGCATTAGGAGGTAAGTAATGTATACCGTAAGAAAAGTAACCGAAGATTTATACTGGGTAGGCGCCAACGAACACCGCCTGCACCTGTTTGAAAATATTCACCCGATTCCCCGCGGCGTCAGCTACAACTCCTATCTGCTCATGGACGAAAAAACCGTCCTCTTCGATACGGTAGACTGGGCTGTATGCCGGGAATTCTTAAACAACATCGAACACGTCTTGGACGGCAGAGATCTGGACTATGTAATCATCAATCACTTGGAACCGGACCACGCCGCATCCCTGGACGAAGTGTTGATTCGCTACCCCAACGCCAAAGTCATTTCCAACGAACGGGCCTTCATGATGATGCGCCAATTCGGATTTGACGTCGACGGCAAGGAAATCGAAGTAGCCGAAGGAGACGCCATGAGCTTCGGTCAACACGAAATTACCTGGGTCGCAGCGCCCATGGTTCACTGGCCTGAAGCCATGGTCAGCTTCGATACCACCAACGGCGTCCTCTTCTCCGCCGACGCTTTCGGATCCTTCGGCGCATTGGACGGCAAGCTCTTTGCCGATGAAGTGAACTTCGATCGCGATTGGATCGACGACGCCCGCCGCTACCTGACCAACATCGTCGGTAAGTACGGCCCCCACGTTCAAGACCTTCTGAAAAAAGCCGGCACCATCGACATTAAGATGATCTGCCCCTTGCACGGACCGGTCTGGAGAGAAGATCTGGGCTACTTCATCGAAAAATACGACAAATGGTCCCGCTACGAACCGGAAGAAGACGGCGTGCTCTTGGTTTACGCCTCCATGTACGGCAACACGGAATACGCCGCACAATGCCTGGCTACCAAGCTTTGCGAACGGGGCATGACCAACATCCACATGTACGACGTGTCCAAAACCCACGTCAGCTACCTGGTATCGGAAGCTTTCCGCCTGAGCCACATCGTCTTGGCATCGGTAACCTATAACCTGGAAATCTATCCCGTTATGCACCAATTCCTGGACGAAATTCGCATGCTGAACCTGCAAAACCGCACCGTCGGCATTATCGAAAACGGCACATGGACACCCCAAGCCGGTACCCTCATGGAAGAATTCCTGGACAAGAACATGAAACTCATGGATACCTTGGGCGGCGAAGTCACCGTTACTTCTTCCCTGAACGACTCCACGGAAAAAGAATTGGATGCCTTGGCTGATTCCATTATGGAATCCTTCGAAAAAATCAAGGAAGAAAAAGAAAAAGCACAAGCATAAACTTTAGATTAAAAAGTCCGATCCTGCGGGGTCGGGCTTTTTTGTGTGCTTTTCCATGAAAAAAACCACCGGATGGCGGTGGTTCTGATCGATTTAATCCTTATATAGTACCCCTTCATTTTCTGCGCCGGAGATCGTCCAAGTCTTATAGCCGTCAATATTGTCGGGATTTTCATCGGATCTGTACGTCTTATTGTATTGACTGTAAATCAAGTAATCGTAATCATTTCCCTCTTTATCTTTGTCGGAATAAATGTACAACTCAAAATCGGAGGGTCGAGCGCCGTCCCAATAGTTATCGCCGATTTTTTGCATGAATTCCACATCGACTAAGTCCTTAAAATCCTTCATAATGGAGATCAGTTTTTCTTTTTCCAAGGGACCCTCATAGACCATCTCCGCCCTCAAAGTGGGCCTTCGAAAGTAGAACTTTAAATCTTTTATATGTTCGTCGGACAGGCACATGGTTTCTGTAAATTGCCTGACCTCTTTCATGCGCACCCTTTTATTCGGATTAGATTCCACGAGGATCAATAAGATGGCGGATAGAATGATGCCGGCAAGAAAAATCTTTTTTTTCATCGAAGACCTCCGAATGTTCCATGAAAAGTTGACGGGACGAAATTTTAAAGGGCGATGCACATCCTTATTTTTCAATTATACTATATATTAGTGAATGATGGCTTTATCGATCACGCGCCCCCGGTGGCGGATCGGGCTTTTTTGTTGTGGAAATTTTCCCGCCAAGGGGATTTTTTCGCGGCGAAGGGAGAAAAAATCGTGGTATAATAGCCGAACTTGGAGGGTTTATGAAGAATAAAATTTACATTACCGGACACAAGAATCCGGACACGGACAGCATCGCATCGGCCATCGCTCTGGCGGAATTGAAAAACAAAACGGGCCATCAGGCGGAGCCCATTCGCTTAGGGGAAATCAGTCGGGAAACGGCCTTCGTCTTGAATTACTTCGGCGTGGAGGCGCCGCGGCTCAAGACGTCCATTACGCCGCAAATTCGCGACCTGGATATGGACGGGGCCTACTGCGTGAATCCCGAACTTTCCATGGCCGGCGCCATGGAAATTATGCAGAAAAACAATATGTCTTCTCTGCCCGTGGTGGACGGGGAGGAAAATTTAGTCGGTATCGTTAGCCTTTCGAATATCGCCGCTTCCTACATGGAAATTTGGGACGATCGCATCATGGGCCGCTCGGACACGGGCCTGGAAAATATCAAGGACGTTTTAAAGGGCCGGTGGCTCCATTTGCCGGAGGTGCCGCGGCCTCTGACCGGGAAGATGGCCATTAAAGCCATTAAGAATCAAAACCTTATCGAGGAAGGAGACGTGGTCATCGTCGGCGACGACGTGGACGATCAAAAGGCCTCCATTGAGAAAAATGTCTCCCTTTTGATTCTCACCATCTCCACTGAATTGGACGAGAACCTGTTGGCCCTGGCGAAAGAGCGAAATGTGGCCGTGATTTCTACGGGCCTTTCCACCTTCATGGTGGCGCGGATTTTGCCTCAGGCCGTGCCCATCGGCCACGTCATGACGAAAGAAAATCTGGTGGTCTTTCATAAAGACGATTTAATCGACGAGGTGCGGGAGAAAATGGCGGAATCCCGCTTCCGCTCCTATCCCGTCTTAGACGACAAACATCGGGTCATCGGGAGCATTTCCCGCTACCATTTGATTACGGATTTAAAGAAGAAGATCATTCTCGTGGATCACAACGAGCGCAATCAATCCATCGACGACTTGGACAGCGCGGAAATTCTGCAGATCGTGGACCATCACCGAGTGGCCAATGTGGCGACCGCATCGCCTATTTACTTCCGAAACGAACCCGTGGGCTCCACCGCCACCATCGTCTCGAAAATGTATTTCGAAAACGGCATCGTGCCGTCGAAGCGCGTGGCCGGGCTTTTGTGCGCCGCCATTATTTCCGACACGCTCCTGTTCCGCTCCCCCACGTCCACAGCCACAGACCGCTACATTTTAGATAAAATGAGCAAAATCGCCGCCCTGGACGTGGAGGATTTCGCCATGAAAATGTTCAAAGCAGGCACCGGTTTGGAAGGGAAAAAGCCGGAAGAGCTCTTAAATACCGACGTAAAAAACTTTACCTTCGACGGACGAGTGGTGCGTATAAGCCAGATCTTTACCATGGATTTAGAGAGCATCGCCTCGGTGGAAACGGAGCTGAAGGCGGCCATGGAGGCTTACATTCAAAAAGAAGATGCGTCGTCTTACGTCTTAATGATTACCGACATTTTCAGCGAGCTTTCCGAGGTCATCGTCGTCGGCGACTTTAAAGAAGCCCTGGCCCGGCAATTCGGCGCGGCCCTTGAAGGAGACAAATTTACGGCAAAAGGGCTCCTGTCCCGAAAGAAGCAAATGGTGCCCAAGCTCGGCGCCGCCGTGAGCGAAAGCCGTTAAGGGAAGCGGGGCGGATTTTTCCTCCGTGCCAATGAAAAAAGGGCGTAAATTACTAAATTTATAAGACAATTAAGGCAAAGTGTTTAGATTTCGAACACTTTGTCTTTTTTGCATGTACGAAAACGGGGCTTTTATAGATAGGATAAAGGTGGAGGTGAGTCAATGAAACGATTAAAAAAAGTTAGGCAAATGTACACCCTGTTTTCCGTCGGGCTGATTTTCTTAGGTGCCATGCTCTTAATATGGCCGAACATGGCCGCCGACGTCTTTTTCAAGATCATCGGCGTCTTGCTCGTGCTCTTCGGCATCGTCAAGCTGGTGGGCTACTTCTCGCCGGATTCCATGGAGCTTGCCTTTCAGTTCGACTTCGCCATGGGCATCGCCTCGGCCCTGTTGGGGCTGGTCATGCTGTTTCGGACGAATCAGCTTCTGGACATCGTCGTCATCGCAATCGGCCTGTTTATGATTCTGGATGCCCTGCTCAGGGTGCAAACGGCCTTGGATGCGCGGCGCATGGGCATCAGGCGCTGGCGCATGCTGTTGATTATGGCTTTGTTGACCGCCGCCTGCGGGGTCTTGCTCTTTATGAAGCCGACCCAAGCCACGGGAGCCCTGGTCATGTTGGTGGGGCTAAACTTAATGATCGATGGTCTGCTCAATCTCTTCGTTGTGCAGTGCACCGTTTCCACCTTTAGGAGGTAAATATGGGTAAATTAACACACGCATCGGCACGAAAAGCAGCCGGACTCGGCGTCGATGTTATTTTAAAGAAAGTCAATAAAAAGGATCGAAACGAGGAAATGCTGAAGCTCGTGGACCTCATGGAAAAATTCATGGAAGGCGACGAGCTCGCCCTGGATTACGATTGGATTCGCGGGCTCGTCGGCGACGAAAACACCGCCTTGAACGGCTACTTAAACCGCGCCTTCGACGAATTGGATCCCAACGTGGTCAAGACCACGGTATTAAACCTGGGTTTTGAAGCCATGCTTTCCGGCACAAAGACCATGCACGCCATGCGAAAAGAGCACGGATGCAATATTCCCTGGCTCATCTTAATGGACCCGACCAGTGCCTGTAATCTCCACTGTACCGGCTGCTGGGCGGCGGAATACGGCAACAAATTAAATCTGAGCTACGACGACTTGACCAAAGTGGTGAGAGAAGGCAAGGAGCTGGGGATTCATTTCTACATGTTTACCGGCGGCGAACCTTTGGTGCGAAAAGACGATATTATTAAGCTTTGCGACGAGCACCGCGACTGTCAATTCCTGGCCTTTACCAACGGCACCTTGGTGGACGATGCCTTCTGCGAAGAAATGAAGCGGGTAGGCAATTTAATGCTGGCCATCAGCTTGGAAGGCTCGCCGGAAGTCAACGACCTGCGTCGAGGTGAGGGGGTCTATGAAAAAGTCATGGCCGCCATGGACCGCCTGAAGAAAAACGGCCTGATCTTCGGCACCTCCATTTGCTACACCTCGAAAAACTGCGAGTCCGTCACGGATAAAGACTTTATTCAGCTCATGGTGGACAAAGGCTGTCGCTACGCCCTGTATTTCCACTACATGCCCGTAGGCAACGACGCGTCGGTGGAACTTTTGCCCTCTCCCGAACAACGGGTGGCGACGAAAAATCGCATTCGGGCCATCCGCAATCTTTCCCATGGGGAAGGCCTCTTTACCATGGACTTCCAAAACGACGGGGAATACATGGACGGCTGCATCGCCGGCGGACGAAACTACTTCCACATCAACGCCAACGGCGACGCGGAACCCTGCGTGTTTATTCACTACTCCAATGCCAATATTCACGATTCGTCCCTCTTGGAGATTTTGAAGAGCCCGCTGTTTATGGCATACCACGACAATCAACCCTTTAACGACAATCATTTGCGCCCCTGTCCCATGCTGGAAAATCCGGAAATTCTTCAGCGCCTGGTAAAAGAAACCGGCGCCGTGTCCACGGATCTCCAGTCGCCGGAATCGGCGGAACACCTCTGCGGCAAATGCGAAGGCTATGCAAGCAGCTGGAAGCCCGTAGCCGATCGCCTGTGGCAGGAAGAAAAGCAGGCGGAAGGAAAATAAGCCGGGGGTAGGGCGCCGATAAAAAAGGAGACGGAATGGAACCGGAATACCTATACAATCGACTCACCGTACACTTTTTGGAACAACTCCAGAATCAAAAAATCTCCTCCATGGTGCGAAAATCCATTCAGCCCTACAAGGAACTTATGAGCTATTACAGCTGCGCCATGATGGAAGTGGAGATGAAATTTAAGGTCTTAAGCGAGGAGCTCTCCATGCGCGACGACCGCAATCCCATCGAATCCATTCGCACCCGGTTGAAGACGCCGGAGAGCATTCGGGAGAAGATGGTACGCAAGGGCTATCCTCTCACCGTGGAGAGCATCGAGGAAAATCTCCACGACATCGCCGGTGTGCGGGTGATCTGCTCCTTCCCCTCGGACATTTACACCTTGGCCGAGGCCCTTTTAAAGCAAGACGACGTGCGCCTGATCGAGAAAAAAGATTACATCAAACACCCGAAGGCCAACGGCTACCGCAGCCTCCACTTAATCGTGGAGATCCCCATTTTTCTCCACGACCACAAGAAAACCATGAAGGTGGAGGTGCAACTCAGAACCATTTCCATGGACTGGTGGGCCAGCTTGGAACAGACGATTCGCTACAAAAAAGACTTGCCCGATTCGGACTTTATCGAAAAAGAACTCAACGAATGCGCGGAAATGGGAGCGGCCATGGATGCGCGGATGGAGCGCCTGTACGGTATGGTGTGGGAAGGAAATCGCGATTTGTAAAAGGAGGACGGGGCGTGGCACTGTTTAAGAAATTCGAAAAGAAGACGCAAAAGAAAGCGGAAAATAACGCGGCCGATACATCTGTCATGAAGGCGCAGTTTAAAAAAGTACAAATCGTCGCCGTTATTTCATTCGCCATCGCCCTGATCGCTATTTTTCTCAGCGTAAAAGAACATGTAACCATCGAAAGCCTCACCGCCGGCGTGGAAGGAAACTCCGCCCGAGCGGCGGGGTTTTTGTGGCTTCTTTTCGCCATCAAAAGCCTTTCCGTGGTCATCCCCCTGCCGTCGCTGTACTTGGCGAGCGGCCTTTTGTTTCAGCCCGTAAAGGCGGTGTGCATCAGCTACGTGGGCCTGGCCATTACCCTGACCATCCCCTACATCCTCGGGCGCTGGGCCGGCGGCGAAGGAATCGACTACATTACGGCCAATTACCCGAAAATAGAAAAAGTCCTTGAGTTTCAAAAGAAAAACGAGTTTTTCGCCAATTTTATCGTCAGGCTCATCGGCTGGTTTCCCTGCGATATTTTAAGTTTCTACTTCGGCGCCTCCAAGACGCCCTACATCACCTACCTCACGGCGTCACTGATCGGGTGCAGCATCGGCGTGGTGACCAACACCCTTTTGGGGGATGTGATTTTAAATCCCCTGTCCAAGCCCTTCATTCTCCTCATGCTCATAAAAATCGCCATTTCAGCCGCCGCCATCGCCGCCGTGTACTTTTTGAATAAGGGGAAAAGCGACGGAAAATCGGAAGACTGATGCAGGCAAAGTCCGTGAAAAAATAATGTGGAGTGAGAGCAAAACAATACTGCCTTTTCATAAAAAAGATGTTATAATCTAGTCCAACGGCAAAAGCGAACAGTATATATAAGAAAGAAGGTAGTGAAATGTTGCTGCACATGGGCTTGGACGTGGGCTCCACCACGGTAAAACTTGTGGCATTAAACGATAAGTCGGAGGTCTTATATTCTACTTATCAACGACATTTTTCCGATATGAAAAAAACCGTCGCCGACATTCTAACGACGGTATCCAATAAATTTCCCGACGACGAAACCACCATCAGCGTCACCGGCTCCGGCGGAATCGCCGTGGCGGAATTTCTGAATGTTCCCTTTATTCAGGAAGTGGTGGCCGGCACCGCCGCCATCGAGGCCTATTTGCCGGAGACGGACGTGGCCATCGAACTGGGCGGGGAGGATTCGAAAATCACCTACCTGCGGGGCAGCCTGGAACAGCGCATGAACAGCATTTGCGCCGGAGGCACAGGGGCCTTTATCGACCAAATGGCCTCCCTCCTGAAAACCGACGCTGCAGGCCTCAATGAACTGGCCAAGGAACATACAAAAATTTATCCCATCGCATCCCGCTGCGGGGTCTTTGCCAAGACCGACGTGCAGGCTCTTTTAAATCAGGGAGCGACGAAAGCCGACATTGCCGTGTCGGTTTTTCAATCCGTGGTCAATCAGACCATCTCCAATTTGGCCTGCGGCCGCCCCATTCGCGGGAAGGTCGCTTTTTTAGGCGGTCCCCTTACATTCCTGGATGAATTGAAAAAGCGCTTTATCGAAACCCTGAATCTCTCAGACGACGAGATCCTGGCGCCGGAAAACGGCCAGATCTTTGTGGCCCTGGGCGCCGCCTTAAAGAGCGTGGATCACGCCCCGGTGAAGGTAAAAGATCTCTACGAACGGCTGGGGCAGGAAGAGGACGTCCACGTGGATGCCGACGCCCTTCTGGAACCTCTTTTTGAAGACGAAGCGGCCCTTGCGGCCTTCCGCGCCCGCCACGCCGGCTGCGATCTGCCGAGGCGGGATCTTGCGACCTACGCCGGCCCCCTTTACGTGGGGATCGATGCCGGGAGCACCACGACGAAAATGGTGGCCCTCTCCGATGAGGGCGAGGTCCTGTACGAAGCCTACGGCCCCAACAACGGCTCGCCCCTGGATCGGGTGAAGGTCTATCTCATGGATCTCTACGACCGCATGGCAGCCGACGCCTACGTGGCCTCCTCCGGCGTCACGGGCTACGGCGAGGACTTTATTAAGGCGGCTCTGAAAGTGGATCGGGGAGAAGTGGAAACCATCGCCCACTTCCGCGCTGCCCGCTACTTCGAGCCCGACGTGGATTTCATTTTGGATATCGGCGGCCAGGACATGAAGGCCATGAAAGTGAAGGGCGATGTCATCGAGTCCATTCTCTTAAACGAGGCCTGTTCCTCGGGCTGCGGCTCCTTCCTTCAAACCTTCGCCGGCGGCGTGGACTTAAGTGTGGAGGATTTCGCCGCCGTGGCCCTCAAAAGCGACGCGCCGGTGGATCTCGGCAGCCGCTGCACCGTGTTTATGAACTCCAAGGTGAAGCAGGCTCAAAAAGAAGGGGCGAGCGTGGCGGATATTTCCGCGGGTCTCGCCTATTCCGTCATTCGAAACGCCATCCAAAAAGTCATTAAAATTCGCGACCCGAAAAAACTGGGCGAGCACATCGTGGTTCAGGGCGGCACTTTCTACAGCGACGCCGTGCTCCGCGCCTTCGAAAAGATCACGGGAAGAAACGTGGTGCGTCCGAAAATGAGCGGCACCATGGGCGCCATCGGCATGGCCCTTATTGCCAAAGAAGAGGGGGGTGAGGAGAGCACCCTTCTCTCCCGTGAGGAATTGGACGAATTTACCTACACCACGAAACACGCCCGCTGCGGCCAATGCGCCAATAACTGCGCCCTCGCCGTCAATATCTTTAAAGACGGCAGCCGCTACATTACCGGCAATCGCTGCGAGCGGGGCGCGGGCATCGTGCGGGGCGAAGACGAAGCCCTGCCCAATCTCTACGCCTATAAATTAAAGCGCGTCTTCGACTACGAAAGTCTTCCCGAGGGCGCGCCCACTATGGGCATTCCCCGGGTGCTGAACATGTACGAAAACTACCCGTTCTGGCACACCTTCTTTACGAAGCTGGGCTACCGCGTCGTCCTCTCCGACACCTCTTCCAGAGACCTTTACGAAAAGGGGTTGGAATCCATTACCTCGGAGACGGCCTGTTATCCGGCGAAGATCACCCACGGCCACATCGAAAACCTCGTGGAAAAACAGGTGGACGCGATCTTCTATCCGGCCATCTTCTACGAAGAACAAAAAATGGCCCATGCGGACAACACCTTAAACTGTCCGGTGGTGGCGGGTTACAGCGAAGTCATTAAAAACAATGTGGAGAGCATCGAGAAAAGCGGGATCCGCTACCTGAATCCCTTCCTCTCCTTCGACAATCGGGAAAAACTCGCCGAGCGCCTTTCGGAAGTCTTCCCCGAGCACGACAAAAAGGCCGTGAAAGACGCCGTGGCCGCCGCCTACGACGAAGAAGACCGCTACCGCGCCGATGTGCGCGCAGCAGGCAAGCGGGCGTTGGATTTTCTCGAGGAAACGGACAGCGTGGGCATCGTCCTCGCCGGACGGCCTTACCACGTGGATCCCGAGATCAACCACGGCATGGCGGAAATGATCACCGGCCTGGGCCTTCCCGTTTTGTCGGAAGACAGCATTGTGGATGAGGAAAACATCGACGGCAAGCTCCGCGTTCTGGACCAGTGGAACTACCACTCCCGCCTGTACCGGGCGGCGAAAATCGTCGGAGAAAGCGAGCATTTGGAAATGGTGCAGCTGAACTCCTTCGGCTGCGGCCTGGACGCCGTCACCACGGATCAGGTCAACGAAATTCTGGAGGCCCACCACAAAATCTACACCGTCTTAAAAATCGACGAGGTAAACAATCTGGGGGCAGCGAAAATTCGCCTGCGCTCCTTGATTCAGGCCGTGCAAAACCGCACCTTGGACAAAGAAGCCGAATCCATGTACAAAGACCCCGTGCTCTTTACGGAAGACATGCGCAAGACCCACACCATTCTCATTCCGCAAATGGCGCCGATCCACTTCAGCTTGTTGGCGCCCATGCTAAAGAGCGAGGGCTTCAATGTGGAAGTGTTGCCGGATCTTTCCAATCACGTCGTGGACGAAGGGCTCAAGTACGTCAACAACGACGCCTGCTACCCCTCCATCTTTGTCGTGGGGCAATTTATGGAAGCGGTGAAAAGCGGCCGCTACGACACCGACAACTTAACCCTCTTGATGAGCCAAACCGGCGGTGCCTGCCGGGCCAGCAATTACGTCGGCTTTATCAGAAAGGCCCTGAAGGATGCGGGTTACGGTCACATTCCCGTGCTGGGCGCCTCCTTCCAAGGAATCGAGCGGCACCCGGGCTTTCAACTGAGCAAGCGTCAGATGGTGCGCCTCGGGAAAAAAGCCGTGCAGAATTTGCTTTACGGCGATTTAATCATGCGCCTTTCAAACGCCACCCGACCCTACGAAGTCGAGGCCGGGGCCACGAAGGCCGTAACGGAAAAGTGGCTCGATCAATTAAATAGGAAAAATCGCCGCTATTCCCGGGCGGAATTTAAGAAAAACATCGACGCCATGATTCGGGATTACTCCGCCATCGAAAGGCGGGAAGAAGTGCGTCCGAAAGTGGGCGTCGTCGGGGAAATCCTCGTGAAATATCTGCCCGAGGCCAACAACCACGTGCAGCGCCAATTGGAAGAAGAAGGCGCGGAAGTGGTGGTGCCGGATCTGACGGACTTTATGATCTACTCCTTTAAAAACGCGAAGATCAAAGAACATCGCTACGGCACGTCGAAAATGGGCAGCTTCTTTGCGGAAATCACGATTCGCTACGTGGAAAGCTATCGCCGCACCATTCGCGACGCCCTGGTGGATTCCGTCTACGACGGGCCCGAAACCGTCGAGACCCTCATGGCCTATGCCGAAGAATTTGTGGATCTGGGAAATCAATACGGCGAAGGCTGGCTGCTCACGGCGGAAATGGTGGAACTCATTCGCTCCGGCGCCGGCAACATCGTCTGCGTGCAGCCCTTCGGCTGTCTGCCCAACCACATTACGGGCAAAGGCGTGATTAAATCCGTGCGGGAAGCCTATCCCACGGCCAATATCATTCCCATCGACTACGACGCCTCCGCCTCGGCGGTCAACCAAACCAATCGCATCAAGCTCATGATGGCACAGGCGGAGAAAAATAAATTCATAAACAACGACCTGGCGAAGAAACACAAAACAAGCGCCGCGGGACGATAATAAAAAAGCGGATTTCCGAAAAGGAGATCCGCTTTTTTCATGTATTGATGTTGAGAGAGAGACTGTGTCGTTTATCGTTCCGCCATAATGGTTTCGATTTCGTCGGGATTGATGCCCACCATGGCCTCGCCGATGTCTTCGCTCACTTCGGCGATGACGCTGTCGTCCATGTAGTTTTCCACGGCCTTTACGATGGCCTTGGCGCGCTTTTCGGGGTTATTGGACTTAAAGATCCCGCTTCCCACGAAGACGCCTTCGGCACCGAGGCGGCGCATAAGGGCGGCATCGGCGGGGGTGGCGACGCCGCCGGCGGAGAAGTTGGCCACGGGGAGCTTGCCGTTTTCGTGAACGTAAACCAAAAGATCGTAGCTCACGCCCATTTCCTTGGCCAGGGCGTAGAGCTCATCGGATTTGGCGCTTTTCACATAGGCGATTTCGCCCATAATGGAGCGCATGTGATCCACGGCTTGGGACACGTCGCCGGTACCGGCTTCGCCCTTGGTGCGGATCATGGCCGCCCCTTCTTCGATGCGGCGAAGGGCTTCGGAGAGATTCCGCGCGCCACAGACGAAGGGCGTGTCGAATTTCTTCTTTTCGATGTGGAAGGTGGTGTCCGCCGGAGTGAGGACTTCCGATTCGTCGATGTAGTCGATGCCGATGGCTTGAAGCACGGATGCTTCCACAAAGTGGCCGATGCGCACTTTGGCCATGACGGGGATCTTCACCGTCTTTTGAATTTCTTTGATCATTTTGGGATCGCTCATGCGGCTCACGCCGCCGGCGGCGCGAATGTCTGCGGGAATCCGCTCCAGAGCCATGACGGCCACGGCGCCGGCACTTTCTGCGATCTTCGCTTGTTCGGGGCTGGTGACGTCCATGATGACGCCGCCTTTCAGGGAATCGGTGAGTTTAATAAATGCTTCGTTCATGTCATCCTCCTTGTGATTTATGTAATCTTTACAGTGACATTGTAGGCTAGATTTGGTATCATCAAAAGGATCAAATAAATAAAATTTGGAGGGACCAGATTGTTTACCATGCACTTTAACGGGGACGAACCCCTCTACGAGGCCCTGTACGAACACATTAAAGACGCCGTGGCCACAGGCGCCATGAGGGAAGGGGAGAAGCTTCCCTCGAAGCGGGACCTGGCGCGGCACTTGGGCCTGTCCGTGAACACGGTCACCGCCGCCTACGATCAATTGGTGGACGAGGGCTACCTCATCGCCAAGGAGCGGGTGGGCTATTTCGTGGCGGAGATCGAAAATCTCCACAAGAAAATCGCCTCGGCGCCGGCGGCGCCCGCCCGCGAAGCGCTGGCCTACGATTACGATTTCGATTTAAATAAAAATGCCGACTACCGCTTTCCGGACAATCATTTCAAAAAATGCCTTCAGTGGGCGGCGGAGCAAAAGGAGCCTTTAAACCGCAGGGAAAAAGAAGGGCTCGCGGAGCTCAGGGGCGCCGTGGCCGATTACCTCAAGGCCTCCCGGGGCGTGGACGTTTCGGCGGAAGACATTCTTTTAAGCGCGGGCATGGAGTATCTGCTTTTGATTCTCTTTGCCCTCTTGCCGAAAGATGCGCCCTTTCGCCTGGAAAATCCGGGCTACATTGGCCTGAAGAAAATCTTCGAGCAAAACCGCGTTCCCTACGATTTCATGGTCGTGGACGAGGCCGGCGTGGATCCCGACGCCCTTACAGATGAAAAGAGCATTTATCTCGTGACGCCCTCCCATCAGTTTCCCACGGGGAGCATTCTTCGTGTGGACCGGCGCATCAAGCTTTTAAACCACGTGAAGGCCACGGGAAGCTACATCATCGAAGATGATTACGATAGCGAATACAAGTACTACGGCAGGCCCATTCCCGCCCTAAAGAGCCTGGACGGTGTGGACCGGGTGATCTATATGTCCAACTTTTCAAAATCCCTCTCCCCCACCTTGCGCATCTCCTTTATGGTGCTGCCCCGGCCCCTTATGGCCCGCTACCGCCACTTGAGCCCGGGGATGAACTGCCCCATCCCCAATCTCGTGCAGCTGGCTCTGGCCCGGTACATGAGAGAAGGTCATTTCGAGCGCCGCCTCAATCGCCAGAGGAAAATTTACGACGAGCGGAGAAAAATCGCCGCGGAGGCTTTTTTAGGCGACGATCTCTTTTCCGTGGACGACAAGCGGGCGGGGATGCACTTTATTTTGACCTGCAAGGTGAACAGGAGCGAGGCGGAGCTCTTGGCCTATTTAAAAAAACACCGCATCCACATGAAGGGGCTCTCGGATTTCTCCCAAGGGCAAGCACAGGAAGGCTATCCCCGCCTCATCGTGGGCTACGGCAACATGAGTGTGGATCAATTAAAAGAAGGCCTAGCCGAATTGAAATCCCTCATCAAAAATTTTTCCGCCGCAAGCTGAATTTTTTCGTGGAGGAAGGACGCGCTTGTGTTACACTGTTTAATAAATACCAGCGAGGAGGAACCATGGGTTATTTACAAAAGCGAATCGAAGCGGACGGGATCATCTACCCGGGAAATGTGTTGAAGATCGATTCTTTTCTCAATCATCAAATCGATCCCAAGGTGATGAAGGAGATCGAGGCGGAGTTTTACGACTATTTCAAGGACCGAAAGGTGACGAAGGTGCTCACCGTGGAGGCCTCGGGCATTGCGCCGGCCATTATGGTGGCGGCCCATTTCGACGTGCCCATGCTCTTCGCCAAAAAGGCGCGCCCCGCTACATTAAAAGCGGAAGATGCATTTGTGACGGACGTGTATTCCTACACGAAAAAAATCACCTCCAAGGTCATGGTGAACAAGGCCTATTTGACAGCGGATGATTCCGTCTTGATCATCGACGACTTTCTCGCCAACGGGGAAGCGTCCCTGGGCCTGGTGGACATCGTGAGACAGGCCGGGGCCAAGGTGGCCGGCGTGGGGATTTGCGTGGAAAAGTCCTTTCAGCCGGGCCGCGGGCGCCTGGAAGAGGCGGGGCTCGACGTGTATTCCATCGTGCGCATCGAGGCCATCGACTCGGAAAATCAACGGATCACTTTTAAAGAAGGGCATTAAAATAGCGGCCGGAAGCGAAAGGCTTCGTGGCCGCTTTTCTATTTAGAAGGTATCTTTGTGTACCTTGGAGGAAATGTCGAAGTATTTTCTGCTTTGGATCCATTCGTCGGGGATGCCGAAGGGGATCAGGCACAAAATGCCGTAGTTTTCGGGAATATTAAAGAGCTTTTTCACGATTTCTTCGGAGCTTTCGCCGGCCGAATTGGTTTGTTCGCGAATATTGATCCAGCTGGATGCGTAGCCTTCGGCGTGGAGCAAGAGGCCGAGATAAGCCGAGGTAATGGTGGCTTCTTCGATCCAGGTGGGCTCCGAGGTGTCGTTGCCCATGACCACGATAATTTGCGGCGCATCGGCCAAATACTTCGTGCCGAAGCGCTTTAATTCGGCCAGAGCCTTCTTCTTTTCGGGATCTTCCACCACGAGAAATTCCACCGGGTGGGCGTTGGATTTACTCGGGCCCATGGACGCGTAGGTGAACAGTTCCAATAAGGCCTCGTCGTCCATTTTTTGATCTTGTTTGTACTTGCGCATGGAGCGTCTTTTCTTTACCATTTGTTTAAAATCCATAAATAACCTCCTTTAGTCGCGAAAAGCTCGCGGGAATCGTTTCGTATCTTTTTTACTTATACCCAATAAATATCTTTGTAAAGGTTTCACAAGAAGTTCAATTTCGATGGGTATAGTCATAGTAAATAAACGAAGTGAAACGGAACAGATAAAAATAGAAAGGAATCCCATGGAACCAAACAGAGACTTCGGCGGCGAAAACCGCCCCACAAGCTATCATTACGGAAGAAAAAAGAAGCGAGGCGGCTTTCTCATCCTCTGGGCCCTGATCTTTTCTTTGATCGGCGGCGCAGTGGGAAGCGTCGTCACCTACAAATACATGCCGAAGCCCGCCGTGTCGGAAGGGCTGAAGCCGCAAGTTGAGCCACCGGCGGACAAGACGAGAAAGCACGAAGCCGGCGTCGTGGAAAGCGTGGCACAATACGCCATGCCCTCCGTGGTGGGGATCACCACCTCCACGACGAAAAACACCCTCATGGGTCCCATGGCCGTGCAGGGGAGCGGCAGCGGCTTTATTCTTTCGGAAGACGGCTTTATCCTCTCAAACGCCCACGTGGTCGGCGCCAAGGGCAACAAGGTCAAGGTGCTTTTAAACGACCAATCGGAAGCCGAGGGCAAAGTCGTGTGGTCCGACGAGACCATGGATTTGGGCCTCGTGAAGATCGAAAAGAAAGGCCTCACGCCCCTTCCCATGGGCGACAGCGACAGCATCAACATCGGCGAGACCGCCGTGGCCATCGGCAATCCCCTGGGCCTCGACTTTCAGCGCTCCGTCACCAGTGGGGTCATCTCCGGCCTGAACCGAAACATCGGCGAAGTACAGGGTAATTACATGGACGGCCTGATCCAAACCGACGCCTCCATTAACGCCGGCAACTCCGGCGGGCCCCTTTTAAACAGCGAAGGCCAAGTCATCGGCATTAACACCGTGAAGATTTCTTCGGCGGAAGGCCTGGGCTTTTCCATTCCCATTAACACGGCGAAACCCATTGTGGAACAGGTCATGAAAACCGGCGACTTTAAATCTGTGGCCCTCGGGATGAGCGGCTACACCGTGAGCGCCGTCGAGCGTAGCGGCTACGATTTAGGCACCGGCGGCAAAGGCGTCATCGTCGGCGGGGTGGAAGCCGAATCCCCGGCCGCCCAAGCGGGCCTGAAGGTCAACGACATTATTCTGAAAATGGGCGATACGGACATTCAAAGCATGAGCCAACTGAGGCGCGAGCTCTACAAGTACAAGGCCGGCGACACCGTGGATGTCGTCGTGGCAAGAAACGGCAAGAAAGAAACCTTAAAGCTCACCTTTACGGACTACCAAGTCCCCGCGGTGGGCCAAGAAGAAGGCCTGCGCCGCCTGATTCCGGGCTTAAACAATTAAGGGAGAGACCTTGTTTCGGCAAGGTCTTTTTTCTTGCCTTCAATTCCTTTTCTCTCGCCCGCGGATTGACTATAATAAGAAGCAGGAGGAAGCTATGATACTGAAAACCACCGCACAAACCGAAGCCTTCGGTTTGTATTTAGGAAAAAAATTAAAAGCCTACGACGTCCTGGCCCTGGTCGGGGATTTGGGCACGGGAAAGACCACTTTTGTCAAGGCCTTGGCCAAGGGCATGGGCCTTTCCTCGGAGGTGACCAGCGCCACCTTCGCCATTTTAAATATATACGAAGGGGAACTGCCCCTTTACCATTTCGACGTGTACCGACTGAAAGATGAAGACGAATTTTTCGACATGGGCGGGGAAGACATGCTGGACTCCGGCGCCGTCTGTGCCGTGGAATGGGCGGACATTATCGCGGAGAGCCTCCCGGAAGATGTGTTGCGCTTGGAATTTACGCGCATCGACGAAGACACGAGGGATGTGAGGGCCACGGGCTTCGGCCCTCGAGGGAAAGAACTGGAAGAGGAGGTGGCGGCTTATGAAAATTCTCGCCTTTGATACGGCCACCATGGAGACCACCTGCGCCCTCACGGAAGACGGAAAGGTCGTGGCGGAAGCGTCGGTAAACAGCCGCGCGAGCCACTCGGAAGGGCTTATCAATATGATTCAAAACATGCTTTGTGCGTCGGGCTGGGCGATGGAAGATGTGGATCTCATCGCCACCGGCGTGGGCCCGGGCTCCTTTACGGGGCTCAGAATCTCCGTGGTTCTCGCCAAAATCCTCGGCCGCACACTGGATATTCCCGTCGTCGGCGTCTCCACCTTAAAGGCCCTGGCCCGGGAAGTGGCCACCGACGGCGTGGTGATCCCCCTGTTCGACGCGCGGAGGGAGCGGGTCTACGCCGCATTTTTTGAAAAAAAGGGCGAGGAGCTTGTGCGCCTGAAAAAAGACGACGCCTACCCGGTGGAATCCATTATAAAAGAGGCCCCCGAGGGAGCCATTTTAATCGGCGACGGCCTGAAGAAGTACCGGGACGCGTTTTCTGCGCGGGAAGATTTTATTCTCTATCCCGATCACCTGTCCCGCGTGTCGGCGGCGGCCATCGCCTTTGAAGGCGCTCAGCAGTTTGAAGCAGAAGGACCGTCCAATCCCTACGCCCTGGAGCCTAATTACCTACGGCCCACACAGGCCATGCGAGAATACAGGAGGAAACATGGAGAATCTCTCGACGCGTGAAGCGACAGTTGAGGATTTAGACGATATTATTGCCATTGAAGAGGAAAGTTTCACCGCGCCCTGGTCCCGGGACAGCTGGGAGCGGGAGCTGAACAATCCCCTCACCTATTACGAAGTGCTCCTTTACCACGACGTCATCATCGGCTACGTGGGCGCCTGGCTTTTAGGGGATCAGGCCCACATCGGCAATGTGGCCGTGGGCGGCGAATTTCGATCCAACGGCTACGGCCGCTACATGATGAACCATTACCTTTTCGCCGTTTACGAAAAGGGCATGACCTCCGCCACATTGGAAGTGCGGGACGACAATATCCCGGCCATTAATCTCTACGAATCTTTGGGCTTTCAATTGGAAGGGGTACGAAAAAATTACTACGCCCACGTGAAGCGCGACGGGCTGATTTATTGGAAGAGGTGGTAGTATGTTGACACTGGGCGTGGAATCGTCCTGCGACGAAACCTCCGTGGCTGTCGTACGAGACGGCCGGGAGATTTTGTCCAATATGATTTCATCACAAATCGAAATTCACAGGCTCTTCGGTGGCGTGGTGCCGGAGATCGCATCCCGTAAACACGTCTCCGCCATTCTGCCCATGTTGGATCTGGCCTTGGAAGAGGCGGGGATTACCATGGACGATGTGGATCTTATCTGCGCCACTCGCGGCCCGGGGCTCATCGGCGCCCTTCTCGTGGGCCTTACGGCGGCGCGGGGGCTGGCACTGGCAAGTCACAAGCCCTTTGTGGGGGTGAACCACATTCGGGGCCACATCTGCGCCAATTACCTGACCCACAAAGATCTCGAGCCGCCCTTTGTGGGGCTCATCGTTTCCGGGGGGCACAGCTACTTGATCCACGTCACCGACTACGTGGATTTTACCCTCTACGGCAAGACGCGGGATGACGCCGCCGGCGAGGCCTTCGATAAAGTGGCGAGGGCCATGGGCATCGGCTACCCCGGCGGGCCGGTCATCGACAAGCTGGCGAAAGAAGGCGAGGCGACCTACGACCTGCCTCGGGTCATGCTTGAGGCGGACAGCTACGACTTCAGCTTCTCGGGCCTCAAAACTGCCGTATTAAACGAGTTGAATCAGGCGAAGCAAAAAGGCGAAGAAATTCGCGTGGCGGACATGGCCGCATCCTTTCAGGCCGCCGTCATCGACGTCCTCGTGGAAAAATCCTTCCGCCTGGCGAGGGAACTCGGGGAGAAGACCATCGTTCTCGCCGGCGGGGTCAGCGCCAATTCGGGCCTTCGCGCCGCCATGGAAAGCCGCGGCGAAAAAGAAGGCGTGGCCATCTACTACCCGGACCCCATCCTCTGCACCGATAACGCCGCCATGATCGCCTCTGTGGGCTATTACAGCCACTTAAAAGGCGAGGCGGGCTCGGTCTATGCCGATCCCAATCTGGGTCTGGAATAAAAGAAAATTGCCGCAGCGAAAAGGCTGCGGTTTTGTTTTGCCCATGTTAAGCTGAGAATGAGAATAGGCGAAGATGCGGGAAAATAGTGCACGAGCGGGCAAAAAGGCGACAATCCCCGACAAATAGACGGATCTTAGAGATTGCGGCGGTCGACGCGAGGGGATTTGGGAAAACGTGTATAAGCCTGTGGATAAGGTGGATAACTTTTTTAAATTCGGTGAATAAGGGCTGTGAGCTGTGGACAGATCTGTGTATACTGTGAAGAACATGTGGATTAAAAAAACAAAATATGAAAATAAAGAGAGACTGAAAATGAGAACGAGGCAAAAAGGGGAAGAAAGGGAAACTTAATAAAGGGAGGGCGTTTTTTTCCTTTTTTCTTTTCCCCGCGTTAAATTCTTGCCTTGAGGGCGGATGCACCGCCTTTATTTCCCTTTGTCTATGAATCGGCGAGCATCCATTGCGCCGGCGAAATCTCGGAAGAGAATTCAGGCCCTTTCTTCCAATAAAAAAACGACACGTCGGTGCCGTTTTTACTCTTCTTCCGCCGAAAGAGCGAACCATTCGTCGTAGAGGGCGTCCAATTTTTCTTGGGTGGCATCCCGCTTTTGGGAAAGCTCCAGTGCCGCCCGATGGTCTTCGTAGGTGGCGGGATCCGCCAGGGTTTCATCCATGGCTTCGATCTCCGCCTCCAGGGCGTGGATCTCGGCCTCCGTATCCCGCAGGGCTTTTTTTCGCCGGCGGGCTTCTTTTTGTTCCTCTCGCGAGCGTTTCTTTTCCTTCACGATTTGCGTCTTCGTGATTTCTTCTTCCTCTTCCTCCACGGTGTGGGCGTCTTCCCATTTCTTCAGGAAGTAGGTGTAGTCCCCGTCTACCATAAAGGTGCCCTCCTCGGATAGGCAGACGATCTTCGTGGCCACCCGATCCAGGAAGTAGCGGTCGTGGCTAATGGTAAGAATGGTACCCGTGTAGTCCTTCAAAGCCGCCTCCAAGGATTCCTTGCTCTCGATGTCCAGGTGATTGGTGGGCTCGTCCAAGAGGAGGAAATTGGCGCCTGAGAGCATAATGATTAAAAGAGACAGACGCCCCTTTTCCCCGCCGGAAAGATCGCCGATGCGCTTGTCCAAATCGTCGCCGGTAAAGAGGAAGCGGGCCAGGTAGGCGTGAATTTGAAAGCGGTCCAGCTTCGGGTAGCGGTCCCATAACTCTTCCGCCACGGTTTTATTTTCGTCCAGGGTCTTCATTTCCTGATCGAAATAGGCGATGGTGACACCTTTTCCCAATTGCACCTCGCCGGATGTGGGGGCGATTTCGTTCATAATGATTTTAAACAGGGTACTTTTTCCGATGCCGTTGGGCCCGATGAGCCCCACCCGCTCCCCTTTGTAAATGGGAAAGGTCACGTCGTCGAAGAGTTGCTTCGTGGGAAAGGATTTCGAGAGATGCTCCGCGTGGAGCACGTCGCGGCCGCTTTCCGTGGCCGGCGCGAAGGAAAGGAGCAGATTTTTTTCGCCCTTCACATCTTCCAGCCGCTCCATCTTGTCCAATTGCTTCTGCTTGCTTCTCGCGGCCCGCACGCTTTTTTCCCGGTTCCAGGAGGCGAAGCGCTTGATCATTTCCTCTTGGCGCTTAATTTCCTTCTGCTGCATCACATAGGCGTGGCGCATCTGCTCTTCCTCTTCCTGTTTGCGGCGGACGAAATTGGTGTAATCTCCCTGATAGCTTTTCACCACACCGTCTCTTAAATAGAGAATGCGATCCACAATGGCGTCTAAGAAGTAGCGGTCGTGGCTGATGACGACCACGGCGCCCTTAAAGGCCTTTAAAAATTTTTCCAGCCAGGCGATGGAATCCATGTCCAGGTGGTTGGTGGGCTCGTCTAAGAGGAGGAGATCCGGCTCGTGGAGAAGGAGCTTGGCCAGGGCCAGGCGGGATTTTTGGCCCCCGGAGAGATTTTCCGCCGGCATCGCCATTTCCTCTTCGGAAAAGCCCAGGCCCCGAAGGGCACCGGTGACGGCACTCTCCCGGCTGTAGCCGCCGCTTTTTTCGTAGCGATCCACCAACACCTGGTAGCGGGCGATGTGTTCTTCCAGGGCCTCGCCTTCGAGATGGGCCATTTCCATTTCCATGGCGCGGAGCCTTTCTTCAAGCTCGATGACCGCCTGAAAAGACGCCATGCATTCCTCGTAAATGCTGGCCCCTTCGGTGACGGCCACGTGTTGGGCCAGATAGCCCACCTCCAAATCCTTGGTGGTGGAAATGCTTCCCCCGTCCGGGGTGAGCTCCCCGGCCAACATGGCCATAAGGGTGGTTTTGCCGCTGCCGTTGTTTCCGATGAGCCCGATCTTTTCCCCCGCTTCGATTAAAAAACCCACGTCTTTTAAGATCGGGTCGATGTAAAACGTCTTTTCTAAGCCTTGTGCCGATACGATTGCCAAATGCCTCTCCTCCTTGCTAAAAATATCATAGCAGAAAAGGGCGGGGAGAAAAAGTCGGCGAAATAGCGGAAAAAGCTTTTCAATTGATGATTTTTTTTGTATACTAGTTCTTAGAGTTAGATAAATTCATAACACTCTTCCGAATAGAGACAGTGAAAGGTGATAAATTTGGCTATGCGTAAAGGAAAAGTTTCAGAAACCGTCATAAGAAGGCTTCCGAAATATTATAGATATTTAATCGAATTGGACGATCGAGGCGAAGACCGCATTTCTTCCCAAGAATTAAGTGAGTTAACGGGATTTACGGCGTCACAAATTCGTCAGGATTTAAATAATTTCGGCGGCTTCGGCCAACAGGGCTACGGATATAAGGTGGCCGTATTAAAGTCTGAATTGGAAAACATATTGGGCATTCCGACCATTTACAAAACCATATTAATCGGCGCCGGTCGCTTGGGGACGGTCATTTGCAATTACAAGGGCTTTTTGGACAGCGGCTTTGAAATCGTCGCCATGTTCGACCGAGACGAGCGGGTTATCGGCACCACCGTGGGCAATCAAGTGGTCCGTTCCGTCGACGAATTGGAACAGTTTATGAAGGACCATGAAGAAGTGGAAGTGGCCATTTTAACCGTGCCGAAAGAAGGGGCTCAAGCCATTGCCGATCGTCTGGTTGAAGCGGGCATTCGCGGCATTTGGAACTTCGCGCCGGAAGATTTGGAGGCGCCGGAAGGGGTCATCGTGGAAAACATTCGTCTCACGGACAGCCTCTTGACATTGAGCTATTACTTAACGGAGCGGGATCGCTAGGCCGGTAGGATTTACGAGCGGGCAAATGCCTCGCTCTTATTTTTTTGGAAGGAGGAGCACGTGTTCGATCCGGTGATGACCATAAAAAGCGGGCAGTTTCACCACTGGCAAGAAGCCGAGGGCATTCTCTGTGCTGTCAACGGAAGTGATGCTTTTTTCCTTAAAGACGGCGCACTGATCGCCGGGGACAGGGCCGCCGCCGAGGTTTTTTTCGACGAGGGCCACGATTACGATAGGGCCGCCCGATTGGTGCGAAGCGCCGAGGATTTAAAGGATCTGGCGCCCTATTTATCCCTTCGGATCTTAAAGCAGGATCCCTGGGAAGCCGTCGTGGGTTTTATCCTCTCCTCCAACAACAATCTCTTTCGCATTCAAAAAAGCGTCTTGGATCTTTCGAAAAACTATGGAAACAAACTAGCGGAGGCCGAAGGTCTCGCGGCTTACAGCTTGCCGGCACCGGAAGTGATGGCGGACCTTTCATCGGATGCGCTGCGCGCCCTCGGAGCGGGCTATCGGGACAAGTATTTAATCGAGGTGGCCCACATGGTGGCCGCGGGAAAATTCGACTTACGCCGGCCCTATGATTTAGCGTATAATGAAGCCAAGAAGTATCTGATGCAGCTTCCCGGGGTGGGTCCCAAGGTGGCCGATTGCATTTTGCTCTTCGGCTACGGAAAAAAAGACGCCTTTCCCGTGGACGTGTGGATCGCACGTGCCATGAAACGCTTCGGTGAATTTAAAAGCAGAGAGGCCGCGTCGGATTATGCCATTGAGCGCTTCGGCGAAGATGCCGGCTACATTCAGCAGCTGTTATTTATGGACCAGCGAAGGAGGGAAACATGATCGGCGTATTGGCCAATTCAGGAGCTGTGTTTATTTTGTCTCTAATCGGCGTTTACGTAGGACAGCGAATTTCCGATAAAGTACAGACCCAGGTCATGACTGCGCTGGCGTTGTGTGCATCGATTATGGGGATTCAAATGGGCATGAAGGCGGATCAATTTATCGTGGTGATTCTGTCTATGGCCCTGGGGACAGGCATCGGCGCCGCATTGGATATCGACGGCGGCTTGGCCCGCTTCGGCGAAAAAATCGACAAGCGCTTCGAAAAGGCCGGCACGGAAAACGGCGGGCCCATGACGGCGGCCATTCAGGCGAGTCTACTTTTCTGTGTAGGTGCCATGGCCATCGTAGGCTCTCTTCAGGCGGGCGTTTCCGGAAACAATGACACGCTGCTTATTAAAAGTGTATTGGACGGTCTTACCGCCCTGGTGATGGCGGCGGCCTTGGGCATAGGGGTCGGTTTTTCCGCCCTGCCCCTTTTCATCTACCAAGGGACCATGGTGCTCTTTGCCCACGCCATTGCCCCCTACATTTCAGACGCTCTGGTGGCGGATCTCACTTCCGCCGGAGGAATCATGGTCTTCGCCATCGGCCTGGGGCTTATGGATATAAAAAAGGTGCCGGTGGCCAATATGCTTCCGACCTTTGTCGTGGTGATTATTGCTCGGGCTATTATGGGAATGTTTATGTAAAATATAAAAAGAGAGTGAAAATCCATAAAAAAATCGAGGTTGGCAAGCCTTCCTCGATTCGTCGAACAGATCCGAAGGGGTCTGTTTTTTATTGTCCGAAATAATAAAAATGTTTGTTGTTGTAGTAATCCAGGGATTTTACAAACTGTTGAACGGCGTCAAATTCCTCGTCTTTCGAAAAAAGGTAGCGCCCTTCGTTTTTAATCACCTGATCGTTGACCACGGTGACCTCGGGCAGTTTCTCTTCCATGATTTGCATGTATTTCGGGCCCGTCCAGCCCAGGTAACGGAAGGTATAATTCATTAAATACTGAGGCGACAAATCGGGCCCTTCGCCGATGAAGGGCTTTTGCATCTTTTCTTTTAAGGCGCGATTGGCCCACAGAATGTAAGGGGTGCGGCAGCGATTTAAATAGCCGCTTAATTCCCCGGCGCCCCCGCGAGGCGATAGGAAAGATGAAGGCGGGGGCGCTTCAGCCAAATCAGAAAAGCGACGATAAGAACCATCAAGACGACGGAGGGAACAAAATAGGGCGGCAACACCGGGCTGAATTGATTGGCCACCATTTTTGCGCCTTCTCTCGCCGTGGCCAAGTCGGCGAATTTAAAATTTTCGTAGCGGTAGTGGAGCTTCGATGCCTGCACCACGCCCATAAGGGCGACGAGAAGAAAGAGGGCGGCGGCGCTTGATCGGATTTTTCCCAGGACAAAGTAGAAAAACAGGGCCATGAGAAAAAGCGGAAGAAAATTATAAAGGACGACGGTTTTCTCTTGAAAAAAGAGCAGGAGCAGATCGGGCGTCATGTCCGTGACGGTAAATGCAAAGGAAAGAACCAGGGCGATGGTTGTGACGAGAAACAACAGGATGATGTCGATAAGTAAGTCTTTGAATGCGGGCTTCATGGGCGACCTCCGAAAATAGGAAAGATGACGTGTTCAAGGTCATTATATCAGTCGGAGGGCGCAACATAGAAATTTTTCCCATAAGAAAAGAGAGACTCTATGCTTTAGGGGGTGCCGTTTATTAAGCCCCTTGTGCAGGATCGGGTCACTTAACGATGGTGGAAAAATGAGGGTCATTCGATAGGTACCGGGTCCGGTCAAGGGTCACGCTGTCGACAGACAAGGTAAAGTCTGTCTCCAAGCCGGAAGAAGAATATAATTTCATCCGGCAAGTCCAGCCGTCGCGGTCTGAAAATTCTGCCTTATGAAACCGGAAGCTGTTAAGGAGCTTTACCAGCTTGGCGACTTGGTCCCTTTCCCTAATGACCTTTACATCTCCGGTAGTTCCATCTTGGATTTCAATAGAATCTACCCGGGTTGGGTCCAATAAAAAGAGCTTGTCTAGCCGAATGTCTGAAAAAAGTTCTCGCCCATTGTAGAGAATTTGGATCAGCTGGCAGACAAGCAGGGGCTCATTTCCTCCAAAGTGCCCGTCAGCATGGCCCTTCATCAGTCCATTAGCCTTTACAAAGAGGACAGCTTCCCGGTCGACCCGGGGAATGTCGGAAAAATCCGAAAAGCCGGTGCTACTCAAAGGGGCTTGGCTTTTGGCGCAGGATTTCTTTAGGAAAGTAGCAAGCGCCCTAGCTCCGTCAAGTCGGGTGACTTCATCATCCCCTCCTAAATCTCGGTCCATTATGGCAAGGTCCTTGGCCCAAGCCACCGGACCGGAAGATAAGTCAGTTTGGTAGTTGGCATCAGAATAATTCTTGTCCAGCTTGGACAAGGTCTCGGCCAGGTCAGACCAGGTCACCTGCTTTTGCAAGTTGTTTAGGTCCTCGGCCACCTCCTCTCCCAAGCAGACCTTACGAAACCGGTGGTCCACTGCAGGGGTATACCATGGCTCTTTCATAGGGTCACGGCTTCCCCTATAAGCCCATACAGGATCCGATAGAATAAGACATAGTGCGGTAACATATAGGGCGAAGCGAATCATTTTGCTTTTCATGTCTAATCTCCTTATCTGATTTGAATTGCTCGTAACTCAGCTTGGTGAGATTCATTCAATGATGTGATACCCAAACATCGATCATAATTTGCCCGTCCGGCAGCAATCTTTAAAAAACTTAGATAATAGCCGGTCGTTTTGCTTTGGAGCCATGTGTAGGCATACCATTCAACGCCATGATTTTCATGCCGAGATGGGTTCTTCGCGTCAAATAAAAAGGGCGATGATTTTTCAATTCCATCTTCATGTTATTAAAAGTAGTATTTTTGCTTGCTCGATTAAGTCCAACTTTATGGGTCGCCCTAAGGAGTTACTCCCCAATGGATAGTATAGAGCCGTTTTTTTGCGAAAAAAATGGCGCGAGGATTCGGATTTTGATAAAATATATTAAATAAAATGCAAAAAGGAGGCGCGAATGACATTAGCAGGTCGCATAGCGAATTTACGAAAAGACAAGGGCATGTCCTTAGAAACCTTGGCGGAAGCCATTGAGGTGCCCGCAGATGATTTGCGGGAATGGGAACAGGGCACGCAGGTGCCGAGTCGGGGCGAGCTCTTAAAGCTTTGCGGCTATTTTCACACGACCACGGCCTACCTCGAGGGCAGGGAAGAGGCGGGACCTGTGAAGCAGGACCGCTTTTCAAAGGCGGAGATTATTTTTATCCTGGACGGGGTTTTGTTCCTCTTGTGTTTTCTCCTGGCGCCTCTCTTTCAGTGGGTGGACTGCAAGGTGTATGGCCAATACCTTACTGATTCGAGGGAATACTTACAACACTTCCCCCTAAACATTCTCCTCGCCTTCGCCTGCATTATTTTCGTGGCGCAAGTGGGAAAGATTATTTACGACAAGGCGAAGGGATCCAGGTAACTAACTCAATCAGTCGAAGAACAAGTTCCCGTGGGGGCGGCCCCATTTCCTATATTCAGCGAATAATCGGATGAAAAATCCTTCGATTCAGAGAGAAACATTGAATTGGAAAGTCCGGTTGCCTCATTGCCAACTGAAATAGATAGAAAATGGGCGGCGAAAAAGATAAAATAACGGCAAAATACAAGGGAAAAGAAAGGAGGAACCATGACAATAGGAGAAAGGATTTACTCCCTTAGAAAAGAGCGGGGCATTTCCCAAGAAGAATTGGCAGGTTCCATTCATGTGTCCCGTCAAGCCATATCGAAATGGGAACAGGATTTGGCCGTGCCCGACACGAGCAATCTGCTGAAGCTTTGCACGTTTTTTGACGTGACCATGGATGATTTGACGGGGGAAGGAACCGTGGATCATGGCCGCAGAGGACAGAAAAAACTTTTTACGAGGCGCGAGATTATCCTTGCCATGGATGTCCTCTTGTTTTTAATCTGCTTTCTCTTAACGCCGGTTTATCAAGAGCTGGATTTTCGTCAGGACGGAAGTTGTTTCGCCAATCCCGTCTACTATGTAAGAATCTATCCGCTGAATCTCTTGTTTTACCTCGCCTGCGCCATTCTCGCGGTGCAAGTGGGAAAGATCATTTACGAAAAGACAAAGGATTTTTGGTAATTCCATACAAATAAATTTGCCCAACAAAAAGACCCCCAAAGGTTGGATTTGCTGTCCGACTTTTGGGGGTCAATGCATGTGGAGTCTTTTTTGTTAATTGTTTTGGGGTAAGAGGCGGTGCTTGAGATCCGCTTCCAGTGCTTCCAGTTCCCGCTTGGCCTTTTCTCTGTTTTCGTGGCCTTCGATTTGAATCTTACGCACCTCATCCAGCGCGGAGATCAGCTGCTCGTTGGTGTAGCGAATGGTGTCCACATCCACGATGCCCCGCTCGCTTTCTCTTGCCACGTTCACCGTGCTTTGGCGCAGAGTTTCGGCGTTTTTCTTCAGGAGCTGATTGGTGAGATCCGCCACTTTCTTTTGGGCTTCGGCGGCTTGCTCGGAATGATGCACGCCGAGGGCTAAAACCATTTGGTTTTTCCAAATGGGAATGGTGTTGACCACCGTGGATTGAATTTTTTCCGCCATGACCGTGTTCGATGCCTGTACCATGCGGATTTGCGGCGCCATCTGGAGGCTCACCATGCGGGTCAGTTCCAAATCGTGGATCTTTTTTTCGAAGCGATTGGCCATGTTTTGCAGGTCGTTGGCTTTTTGGGCTTCCAGGCTTCCCTCCGTGGCCGATGCCATAAGGGCGGGGAGCTCGCGATTTCTGACGTCTTCCAGCTTTTTGTTGCCGGCGAGAATGTACATGGAAAGTTCTTTAAAATACTTTTCGTTAAGATCATACATTTGATCCAACATGGAGATATCTTTCATCAAGGTGATTTGATGGCCTTCAAGCACCCGGGCGATGTCGTCCACATTTTTTTCCGCCTTGTCGTACTTGGCCTTCATGGCGGTCACCTTGTTGGTGGAGCGCTTCAAAAAGCCCTTCAGGCCCTTTTCGTCTTCGTCTTCAAAGCTCTTCAGCTCCGTCACCACTTGGGAAAGGAGCCCCCCCACTTCGCCGAGATCTTTCGTGCGCACGGAGTTTAGGGTTTTCTCGGAAAAGTTCGAAATCTTTTTCTGTGCCCCCACGCCGTATTGAAGGATCACCGAGGAATTGGTCAGGTCGATGGTCTTGGCAAATTCATCCACCTGCTTTTGCTCCGCCGCAGAAAGCTTTACTTGGGCCTCCACTTCCTTGGGTTCCAAGGTCAGTTCCGATTCGATGTCCGCGTCCGTGGTGCCGTCCAGGGTCAATTTGATTTCATCACTCATGGAATTCGTCTCCTTCCGATTCTTCGATGAGTCCGTCTTGCTTCATCACCGTTTCCATGACGTCCATCTCGGCATTGAGGTCCAAGAGGTCGTCTTTATACAAAGTGTCCAATAATTTTTCGTAGCCGTCGATGACTTTGTCCAGGGAGCGCAAAATATCGTCCATGGTCTTTCGAATGGCCTCGGTAATCACCGAGGAGGATTCAAACTGGAGATACCGCTCGATGAGCTTAATGGTGGTGGGGGTGTAGTAGTCCACAAATTTGTTTAAGCTTTCCACCCGGCCGGGATCCGTGTTCACCGCATGGCGAATGGCATCCAAAAGCTTCAAGAGGGCGGAGATTTTGTCCTTCAGGACGCCGTCGCCGGTGCGGTCCCGCTGCTCTTTTAGCGTCTTTTCGTAATCCTCCATGGCGGTGGCCCGATCGTCGTCCGTAGGCGCCTCCGTCTCTTCGATTTCCGGCACATTTTCCTTCACGGGAATGGTGCGGCCCATGTAATTGTCCTTGTAGGCCTTGTAGGCGGCGTGATCGATGAGGAGCAGATCGCCTCCTTCCACCAGGCGGGCCTGGGGCAGGTAGTCTTTTCGGATCATGTGATTGATTTCGGCGGCCACCGTTTGTTGAGGTTTATTCAGCGCCGTGACCAGGTCTTCTGTGGCGAGGACCGATTGGTCCTGAATCTCCCGGCGAATGCGGAAGAAATCCCGCGCCAAAATCATATTGCGCTGGCTGACGACGGTGCCTGCGGCGAATACCACAGCCGAGATCATAAGAAAGAGGAACGCGGCAATGGTGTCGGAGGAGAAGACACCATAGGCGATGTCGTCGATAAAGACCATGAGGGCGCAAACAAAGGAGCTCAAGGCCGAAAGTCCGGCTGCATTTCTCAGCCAGAACCAGGTGTTCGGCGCCGTCACTTTCTGCTTTACCTTGGCGGGATCCCGGTTTACGGGAAGGCGCACAGGCTCCTTCGGACCGAAGCCCTTTTTCACCCCCCGCATCAGGGCGCCGGCGCCCATTTTCGAGTAATGGATGGCGCTTTCCACGCTTTTTTCTATGACATCGGCCACGTCCTGAAAGTCGTCGTCTTCCATGGCGCGGTCCACAAATTTTTCAATGGCATTTTTATCTTTCAATCCCGAAACTCCTTTCACGCCTTGTTTTTATCCAAAGCAGTCTACTTTAAGTTTAGCATAAGGCAAAAAATTGCGGGGAGTTTTTTCGCCTTTTAAAAAATCTTTACCGATACTTAAACATTAATTCTTTTGCCGAAAGCCTTGCAATTGTCCGCCCCATCTCCCATAATGGAAAGAAGTGAAATAATCAGATAAGCAAACTGAGTGGTCCGCGGGACTGCTTTTTTTTTGAAACGAGGAGGAACGTTTGAAATTTAATGAATTTAATCTGTCGGAAGCCATTTTAAAAGGCATCGAGGCCATGGGCTTTGAGGAAGCATCCCCCATTCAGGCCGAGAGCATGGCGCCTCTCTTAGAAGGCAAAGACGTGATCGCCCAGGCCCAAACGGGCACGGGCAAAACCGCCGCCTACGGCATTCCCATGCTGGAGCGGGTAGAAAAAAAGGGCCCCCTTCAAGGCCTGGTGCTCTGCCCCACCCGTGAGCTGTGTCTGCAAGTGGCCAACGAGCTGGCCAATTTAGGCGCCTACAAAAAAGGCGTGAAAATTCTCCCCGTCTACGGCGGCACCAGCATCGATCGGCAAATCCGCGCCTTAAAAGGCGGCGTGCAAATCGTCGTGGGCACGCCGGGGCGGGTCATGGACCACATGCGCCGAAAAACCCTGCGCTTCGACGACCTCGCCGTGGCCATTTTGGATGAGGCCGACGAAATGTTCGACATGGGCTTTCGCGACGATATGCGCACCATTTTAGACGAAACGCCGGAAACTCGCCAGACCTGTTTCTTCTCCGCCACCATGGAAAAAGACATTATGGATTTCTCCCGTAAATTCCAGCGGGATCCGGAGATCATTCGCATCAAGCACAAACAGCTCACCGTGGAAAACATCGAGCAATACTATTTGGAAATGAAGGCATCCATGAAGCCGGAAATTTTAAGCCGCCTCGTGGATATTTACGACCCCACCCTGGCCATCGTCTTCTGCAACACGAAAAAGCGGGTGGACGCCCTGGTCAGCGAAATGGCATCCCGCGGCTACGCCGTGGACGGCCTCCACGGGGATTTGAAGCAAAACCAACGGGACGCCGTCATGAAGCGCTTCAGAAATTCCTCCATCGACATGCTCGTGGCTACGGACGTGGCGGCGCGGGGGATCGACGTGGGCGACGTGGACATGGTGGTGAACTACGACCTGCCCCAAGACGAGGAATACTATGTGCACCGCATCGGCCGCACGGCGCGGGCCGGGCGCAAGGGCCTGTCCTTCTCCTTTATCGTGGGCCGGGACATCTACAAGCTGGAAGACATCGTCCGCTACACCAAGGCCGACCTCGCCTACATGGAACTGCCCACCATGGAGCAAATGGACGTAAACAAGCGGGAAAACTTGGAAGGCAAAGTGGCCGAGATCTTGGACGCCGATGCGGACCTTTCCGAGTACAAGCCCATGGTGGAAAGCATGCTCCGCCTGGAATACGGCGCCGTGGAAATTTCCGCCGCCCTCTTAAAGCTTTTAGACGACAGCACCCAGTCGAAAAAACACGACGCATTGGATGAGGTGGACTACGGCAAGAAATTCCGCGCCAGGGGCCTGAGGAAAGACCGCAAATCCAAAGAAAAAAAAGCCAACAAAAAGCGATTCTCCAATAACGCCAAACTCTACATGGACAAAGGCAGAAAAGACGGCATCACCCCCAAGGCCATCCTCGCCATCTTTAAAAAAGAAACGGACCTGGGCCGCGACGTGGTGGGCAATATCTTAATTCGCGACCACCACACCGTCATCGAAGTGCCGAAAAAGGCCGCCAAAAGCGCCATTGAGCAATTAGACGGCATGAAGAGCCGGGGAAAAACCTATCACGTGCGGGTGTATAGAGATTAAATTGAATTTACACGCAAGAAAATAAGGCCTCGCGGGGCCTTATTTTTGTGTCTTGATTTCGCCGGTTTCGTAAAGTTTTGCCAAGGTTGTGAGCTCTTTAATGGTTTCCAACCCTTTTTTTCCGCCGTCGGTATCTTTCACGAGGCGTCTTTCCTCGTATTCCGTGACGAAGGCCAAGGAGGAGGTAACATCGATGTCGTCGGCAATGCGGCGCTCTTCGTCTTTCATGGGGCTGTGGGTGGCGAGGAGGATGCCGTAGGAATTGGAGATTAAAGTATAGCCCGCCGTGCCCGTGGTCTTTCGGTAGGCGTGGGCGAAGCCGCCGTCGATGACCAGGACTTTCCCCTCGGCCTTCACGGGCTCTTCGCCTTTCATGCGCTTCACCGGGGTGTGGCCGTTAATGATTTTGCCGCGGTCCGGGTCGATGTGAAAGGCGCGGAGGATTTTTTCCGCGAAATCCGCCACTTCCCTCAGGCGGTAGTAGGGATTTTTTTCTTCCTTGTGGGTGGCCTCATCGGCAATAAAGTAGCGCTCGAAGGTGGTGATCCGCTCTTTGCCGAAAAGGGGCGAGGCTTCGCCGCACCACAAGTAAAACATGAGATCCGCCGCCTCTTTCTGCTTTTCGCCTCGGGCGAAGAAGCTGTCCCTGACGGCGGTATCGAAAGCATCCAAGAGCTCCCGGCCGGCGAGAGGCTTGCCTAAGACGGACGTGGGGGCAAAGTTGCCCGCCTCGTCCGTGGGCAGACAGCCGTGGAAGAGGAGATTGTCATTTCGGATCAAGTACATGCTTCCCGATTCGATCATAAAGCGAATGTGCTTCCGCAGCCGCTCGCCGTTGGTGAAGCTTTCCGTGAGACGGGCCGCCACATGTTTTTCTTCCTCCGTAAAGGCGTAGGGATCGGCGGGATCCACCGTGGGAAAGTCCGTGTCTGAAAGGGGATAGGTTTTCCCGCCCACTTCCACGGTGCCCGACTCGAGATCCATGCGGTGCAAGAGGCGCATACCGTCCATGCCGTATTCCGGATGTTTGGCGATGAGCTGGCCTTCCGCCTTAAATTGCAACACGGCCATGGCCTTGTGGAGCTTCGCCAAGCTTTCGTTTTGGGCCTCGTGGGGATCGGGATTTTTCGGATAGAAGGGCGCCGTGGCCTTGTATTTTCTCGCGTAGCGCACCAGAGGCATGAGATTGATGCCGTAGCCGTCTTCGATGGTGTGAAGCACATTGTAGCGCAAGGCGATGCGAATCACATTGGCGATGAGGGCGAAATTCCCGGCGCAGGCGCCGATCCAGGCGATGTCGTGATTGCCCCATTGAATGTCCACCTTCGGCGAGGCCATGAGGTAGTCCATGATCTTTTCCGCCTCCTCGCCTCGGTCGTAAATGTCGCCGATGACGTGAAGGGTGTCTACGGCGTAGCGTACGGAAAGATCCGCCAAGTCGCGAATGTAGATTTCCCCTTCGCCGTAGGCCACGATTTTTTCGTGGAGGGTCTTCACATAGCCCGCCTTGTGGCGCAGCCCGGCCTCTTCTAATAAAAGGAGATTCAAAATCTTCTTTCGGTCGACCGGGAAAGTGGCCTCGATTTGATCGTGGTCGTACTTCGCCGCCACCCGCTTCGCCACGAGAATGAGATCGGCCAGGGTGGTCTTTAAAAGGGCGTCGTAGTCCTCAGGCGCCATGGCTTCTTTTAAAAGCTTCAGCTTTTCTTCCGGGTAATACAAAATCGTGGCCAGACGCTTTCTGTCTGCTTCGGATTTTTCCGGGAAAAGTTCGTCGATGTAGCGGCGCAGCACCCCCGATGCGTTTCGAATCACGTGGGTAAAGGCCCGGTACTCCCCGTGGAGATCGCTGACGAAATGCTCCGTGGGCTTCGGCAGGTTCAGACCGCTTTCAAGTAAGAGTGCCTCGGCCAGGACCCGGTCTCGAGACGGGTACTTCTCGGCCAAGAGGCGGTAGTAGTTTTTCTGTAATTGGGATAATTGCTCCATAGTCCCCTCCTTACTTGTCCTATACCCAGTTTTGGGGTATAAATGAATAGAAAAGAAAGAGAGGCGACTATGGATTTTAAAGAGAAAATCAGAAGCATAAAAGACTACCCGAAAGAAGGCATTACCTTTCGGGACATTACCACCCTTTTAAAAGACGGCGAGGCCTTTCGCGAAGCCATCGACGCCATGAAGGATTTGGTGAAGGATGAAGCCATCGACAAAGTGGTGGGCATCGAAGCACGGGGATTTATCTTGGGCGCGCCACTGGCCTACGATCTCGGCGTGGGCTTTGTGCCCATCCGAAAGCCTGGCAAGCTTCCCGCGGACACTCACTCCGCCGAATACGAATTGGAATACGGCTCCGACACGGTGGAAATGCACGTGGATGCCATCGAAAAAGGAGAGAAGGTACTCATCGTCGACGATCTCTTGGCCACCGGCGGCACGGGAAGCGCGGCGGTGGAAATATGTAAAAACGCCGGCGCCGATGTCATCGGCTGCTTGGTTTTGATCGAGCTCGACGGATTAAACGGCCGGGACAAAATGCCCGTGCCCGTCTACTCCCTTATGGAATTTCCCGCTTAGGCAATAAAAAAACGGCCCAAAGGCCGTGGAGCGGGTGAAGGGAATCGAACCCTCGCGATCGGCTTGGGAAGCCGAGGCTCTGCCACTGAGCTACACCCGCATAAGTAAACTGTATTTTACTCCTTCCAAGGAGGCCTGTCAAGATCGGCGGAGGGGCCCGGAGCTTTTCGAAAAAGCGCACAAAAAACGGCCGAGTCAAGGCCCGAGATTTTAAGAAAAGAGAGAGCATCGGCGCCTCTCTTTTTTTTGCGGATGAAACACCATGAAAGCGGTGCAAATCATTTTCCCGCAAGCCGGAAGATATGTAAAAAACATAACGAGTCGCGGTTAAGAGGGGGTAAAAGTCCCGTTTCTGATTGTGTAAAAAATAATTATCCCTAATTCATGGGACTTGCTCGAATATTTTCTTGAAAGATAATTAACAAATTTTCACCAAATCTATTGACGCGCCTGTATTTATATTTTATAATGCAGATAGAAGTTGGAAAACAATTGCAAAACAACCGAGCAAGCAGAACATATCTATAAGGGAGGCTATATAATGAAAAATGTCGTCATCGCAAGTGCAGCAAGAACACCCGTGGGTTCCTTCGGGGGCGCATTCAAAAGCGTAAGTGCCGTCGATTTGGGCGTTGTTGCAGCAAAAGAAGCCATCGCACGCGCAGGCATCAAAGCAGAAGATGTCGATGAAGCCATCATCGGCAACGTACTTCAAGCAGGTCTCGGCCAAAACGTGGCTCGTCAAGTAATCCTTCACGCAGGTCTGCCCGAAACCACGCCGGCAATGACCATCAACAAGGTTTGCGGTTCCGGTTTACGTGCCGTATCCCTCGCAGCACAAATCATTAAAGCAGGCGACGCCGATATCGTATTGGCCGGCGGTACCGAATCCATGAGCTGCGCACCCTTCATCTTAAACGACGCTCGCTGGGGCGCTCGCATGGGCGAAAAGAAACTCGTCGACGAAATGATTAAAGACGGTCTGTGGGATGCATTCAACGACTACCACATGGGCGTTACCGCTGAAAATGTATCGAAAGAATACGACGTCACCAGAGACGATCAAGACGAAATCGCCGCAGTCAGCCAACAACGTGCAAGCAAGGCCCGCGCAGAAGGCATCTTCGACGAAGAAATCGTTCCGGTAGAAGTTAAAGGCCGCAAGGGTAAAGTAACCGTCGTCGACAAAGACGAATACATCCGCGACGGCGTTACCAAAGAAAGCATCAGCGGCATGAAGCCCGCATTCATTAAAGACGGTACCGTTACCGCAGCCAACGCATCCGGTATTAACGACGGCGCTGCCATGGTTATCGTCATGAGCGAAGAAAAAGCCAAAGAATTAGGCGTTGAGCCCATGGCTAAGATCGCAAGCTACGCATCCGCAGGCGTCGATCCCAAGATCATGGGTACCGGCCCGATCCCCTCTTCCAGAAAAGCAATGGAAAAAGCCGGCTGGGAATTCTCCGAACTCGACCTCGTTGAAGCAAACGAAGCTTTCGCAGCACAAGCAGGCGCAGTTGCTAAGACCTTAGGCCTCGACATGGAAAAAACCAATGTCAACGGCGGGGCAATCGCCATCGGTCACCCCATCGGAGCTTCCGGTGCACGTATCCTCACCACCCTCTTATACGAAATGAAACGTCGCGACGCCAAGAAGGGTCTCGCTACCCTCTGTATCGGCGGAGGTATGGGTACCGCACTTACCGTCGAACGCTAATCGGGATTAACTGAAAGGAAGTGCCATAGTGGACTTTCAATATCTGATTGTCGAAAAACAAAACGCCATTGCCACGGTCAAGGTCAATAAGCCCAAGAGCTTAAACGCCCTGAACACCGAGGTATTAACCGAATTAAACCGCTGCTTTAGCGCCCTGGAAACGGACGACGAAGTAGCCGTCGTGATTCTCACCGGCGAAGGCAAGGCCTTTGTCGCCGGCGCCGATATTTCCGAAATGCAACCGCTCAATGCGGCAGAAGCCCACGCATTTGCAAAACTCGGCATGGATACCTTTATGTTAATCGAACGGCTTTCCAAGCCCGTTATCGCTGCAGTGAACGGCTTCGCCCTGGGCGGCGGCTGTGAACTGTCCCTCGCCTGCGACATTCGCATCGCTTCCGAAAAAGCCGTCTTCGGCCAACCGGAAGTGGGCCTCGGGATCACCCCGGGCTTCGGCGGCACCCAACGCCTGCCGAGAACCGTCGGCGTCGGCATCGCGAAAGAATTGATCTACACGGCCAAAAACATTAAGGCCGACCGCGCCTATGAAATCGGCTTGGTCAACGCCGTGGTCGCACCGGAAGAATTGATGAACGAAGCGATGAAACTCGCCGAAACCATCGCATCCAAGGGTGCTCGCGCCGTATCCTACGCCAAGGGCGCCATTGTGGACGGTCTGCAAGCGGACATTCAAACGGGTATGGACATTGAAAAATCGGCCTTTGCTCTCTGCTTCGCCACCGAAGATCAAAAAGAAGGCATGGGCGCATTCCTGGGCAAACGGGCTCCGGAATTTACAGGTAAATAAACAATCTTTAAATAGAGAACAGGAGGAATTCTTATGAAAATCGGAGTTATCGGTTCGGGTACTATGGGTCTTGGCATCGTTCAAGTTGCCGCACCTTTCCACGAAGTCATCATCAAAAGTAGAAACCTTACCGACGAAAAGATCGCCAAGATCATGGGCAAGGTCGAAAAAGCTTACGCCAAAAATGTTTCCAAAGAACGCATGACGCAAGAAGACATGGACGCTGCCATGAAACGCATCTCCATCGTGGAAGAATTTAAAGACCTTTCCGACTGCGACATCGTTATCGAAGCCGCTTCGGAAGATCCCGAAGTTAAAAAAGACTACTTCAGACAATGCGACGAACTTTGCGACGCAAAGACCATCCTCGCAACCAACACCTCTTCCTTGAGCATCACCGACATCGCTGCAGTGACCAACCGTCCCGCAAAAGTTATCGGCATGCACTTCTTCAACCCGGTTCCCGCAATGAAATTAGTTGAAATCATCTGCGGTCTGCACACCGACGAAGAAACCAAGAAGGTCATCATCGACTTAACCAACGAAATCGGCAAGACTCCGGTCGAAGTCGAAGAAGCTCCCGGCTTCGTCGTAAACCGCATCTTGATCCCCATGATCAACGAAGGTATCGGCATCGTCGGCGACGGCGTCGCTTCCGTTGAAGACGTGGACACCGCCATGAAATTAGGCGCAAACCATCCCATGGGCCCCTTGGCTTTAGCTGACTTAATCGGCTTGGACGTTTGCCTCGCCATCATGGACGTTCTCTACAACGACTACCACGACAGCAAATACCGCGCACACGTTCTTCTGCGCAAAATGGTTCGCGGCGGCAAATTGGGTCGTAAGAGCGGCGAAGGCTTCTACAAATACGACTAATCTATTCAAATTGAGGCTTTCAAGAGCTTCTGTCATACAAAATCGGGTAGGCTTCGGCCTACCCTTTTTTTGCGGAAATTTTTGTGAAGGGGAAAAACAACTGGCGATCGGACATGAAGCGGGTGGATTTCTTGCAACAAAAAAGCGAGGGCTGCCTAGAGTGACCCCATAAAGTTGGACAAAATCGAGTAAGCATTTAGCTTGCTCGATTTTGTTTTACATAACATTCGTTCTATGCGGATTGCATGCGTTCACGGTATTGTTTCGGACTCAGGCCTCCTAACTTTTCTTTGATTCG
>QWCQ01000159.1_pt1 | contig 93590 bp, 70 predicted proteins | sample 1972701 | NCBI WGS metagenome assembly QWCQ01 (sample SAMN09866704, study PRJNA288562) | Human gut metagenome isolate pre4_stool, whole genome shotgun sequencing... | reverse complement strand
AGTATCTTCTCATAATAGGAATTGTCGTCACCACGGTAGATAATGGATGCGTTTTTGTCACGCTTGATTTTCTTCTCCTTAATTAAGCGTTCTTTCTCTTTGCGAATCTTTTTAAGCAATACGCTTGCTGGCTCATCATGAGGGTCTTGCGGTACAAGCTTTCCCTGTATCGCCCATTGTAATATGCTGTTCTTTAATTGCTTCCCGTTCATTGTTTGTTCTTTTCTTTTTCTTGTAACTCAAAAAATTTCTTTTGGCGTTCAATTTCTGCGATAAGATCCTCTTCCTTAGGAAGATATGTCATATACTTAGCAGCAAACAACTGCTTATTGTCGTGAAGAATGCTATAACGTGCAAGGTCTTTGCTTGTTTCAGCACATAACAGCAAACCTATTGTTGGATTATCACCCTCTGTACACTTCAGTTCATCATACATACGGATATACATATCCATTTGTCCGATGTCTTGATGAGTGATTTCTGTAGTTTTTAAGTCAATCAACAGAAAACACTTCAAGATGTAGTTATAGAAAACGAGATCGATGTAGTAATCTTTCAAATCTGTGCGGATAAGTTGTTGGCGAGCAACAAAAGCATAGCCTTTACCAAGTTCCATGATAAACTTTTGAAGGTGGTTTATGATAGCTGTTTCCAGATTTGTTTCGGTAAAGTCGTTATTTTTAGCCAGTCCTAAAAATTCTGCCACAATGGGGTTTTTCAAAAACTCCAATCTGTCTTTATCGAAATCGGCGGTCTTTGCTTTCATTTCTGCGACCACTGCATCCCTTTTAGGAGATTGAAGTAAGCGGAAATAGTATTGTGAGTTGATATTACGATCGAGGGTGCGTGTTGACCAATGTTCCTTGGAGGCTTCCATTAGATACCATTTCCTCGCATCGTCGTTTTGCACACGAAGCAAAGAACGATAATGTGTCCAATTAAGATTTGGTACGCGCGCGTACCAAATCTCAAAATCATTGAAAGTCAGATAGAACTGCCTGTAATTACGTAAATCTCTCGGAGTAAAACTTTTATTGCCTCCGTATTCAGTGATCAGACTTTTAGACAGATTGTTGATAATGTTCTTACCATATTCAGCACGCGCTTCCCCATGCTGCTCTTCCAAAATGATGCGTCTACCAATTCTCCAATTTGTCATGCAGATAACAGCACTAATCGCATCAGACCCCTGTTTGCGACCTTCTTCTATTATTTGCTTTACGTCAATAAACAGTTTGTCTATATCGGGCATATTTGATATTTCGTTTGCCATATTTTTTTTCTAAATTAGTGAGACAGCGTCTCACCTTTCTATAATTTTGCGGAACACCGTCTCACATTTTATAATTCCTCCACATTCACATCAATCCCCAAGATACGTTGTATCTCTGCCAAGGTCTTGTCTATCTCATGGTCGAGAGCCTTGCGCTTCTTGAAATAATTGGCAAGCAATTCGGCTGGAGGTAAGATTTCTTCATCCTCTTTCGGGAACTTACACAAGTCGAAGTTACAATCACTATCTATCAACTCCTGCACAGGATAGCAGCGTGCTTTCTCGTCACCGTCGGCGATAATCATCTCCTTGCGGTCGTTCCACCATTCACGAATAGGATCGCAATGCACAGACTTCATGGATTTTGTCTTGGAGAAATGCTTATAACCCTCGGGCATGTCGAGACGATAGAACCAAGTGTCCTTAGTGGAGAAACCTTCGGGTGCGCCGTCTGCGCAGGTGTTGTCGAAGAACAGTATGTTTGTGGCAATGGAAGTATAAGGAGCGAAGATGCTGCCTGGCAAACGGATGATGGTGTGCAGGTTGAAATCACGAAGCAACTTCGTCTTAATGGCAATCTTTGTGTTGTCAGCGCCAAAGAGGAAACCGTCTGGCACAATGACCGCCGCACGCCCATTCTTCTTCAGTCGGTACATGATGAGCACCATAAACAAGTCGGCAGTCTCGCTACTACGCATGTCTGAAGGGAAATGTGACTTGACGTCAGACTTCTCGTTGCCACCGTATGGAGGGTTCATCAACACCACATCAAACTTGTCTTCGTCTGTGTAGTTGAGTACATCTTTGGTAAGCGAGTTGTCATGAAACACCAATGGCGTGTCGATACCATGCAGCAACAGGTTTGTCACGCACAGCATATATGGGAATTGTTTTTTCTCGATACCAAATACAGATTGATTGTACTCCTTACGGTCTTCTGCTGTCTTTACCTTTTTATCCAGTTCGCCCAGCCAACTCGTAATAAATCCACCTGTACCACAAGCGAAGTCTGCCATTTTCTCGCCAATCTGTGGATTGACGATTTCTGCCATAAACTCGGTTAAGGCTCTGGGTGTGTAGAACTCACCAGACGAACCAGCCGACTGCATTTCTTTCAAGATGGTTTCGTATATCTCACCGAAGGCGTGGCTCTCTTCATAGTCGCCAAGGTTTAATCCGTCAATCACATTGAGCACTTGGCGGAGCTGAACGCCATCTTTCATATACTGGTTGGCATCCTCAAAAGTTGTCTTAACAATCGCTTGACGAATTGGGGTGTCTGGTGTTATCTCTATATTTTTGAGTTTGACAAATAAGGTGTTGTTGACAAACGACAGCAAATCATCACCCGTCAAGGCATTGCCGCTGCCATCATCATGCCCCCAGTTACGCCAACGACATTCCTCGGGAATGATAGACTTGTAATCGTCATCGTCCAATTCCCAGTCGTTCTCTTTCTCGTCATAGACTTTCAAAAACAGCATCCATGCCATTTGCTCTATACGCTGCGCATCACCGTTGATACCAGCGTCATTGCGCATATTATTGCGTACTCGTTTTACGAAATTTGATAAACTCATCTGTTGTTTCTCTTTGTGCGTCTTTTCTCACCACGACATCACTCAAGCGAGCTTGGCTCTGTTCGTTTGACTAATCGAAAAGATTCTATTTATGCTATATTATATATGTATTGTTCCAATTCTTTCACGGCATCAAGATAACCTTGCTTGCCACCGAAGAATTTCACGATGTTTGACTTTGAACCTAATTTGCGGAAAGGATCATTCTCAAGCACGGTAAGACTTTCTAATTCCGAAATACCCTCTTTGATATACTTATCTAATAAGGCTTCAAGCACGCTGCGTGCCTGCTCGCCATACTTATTGAAGATGTCTCGCTTCTTTACCTGCTCTGCACGCTCATGCCGTGTAAGTGTTTTCTTTCCATATGCTATATGGCAGATGAAATCGAAATCATCCACATCATCCATATTTTCTGTATGCTTCAACGCCGCAAGGTCAATACCACTTTCTTTGAGCATTTCAGCAATGTCAGACTTTTTCTTGGTTTCTTGCCACTTGGATGTGAACGTGTCAATCGTTGCGTATGTGTCAATGATACTTTTCTTGGTATAGTCTGTAATGTTCTCCGTACGAAGCAACTTGCCGTCTGTATCATAGACAGAAACAACTTTGTTGATAATCATCACTTGGCAACCGTCCTTGGCAACTATCGGCTTCGGTTGTGGTGCAGGATCTGGTTCCTTTACGCCTGTAGGCTCATCCTCCTTTGGAGGTAGATACGGCGTGGGTTCTTTTTCTTTGGGCGGATAGTTGGGGTCTATTTCTATCGGTCCGTCCCACTCGGGGTCTGCAAACAATCGTGTCACATTGCGGAAGTCCATGACGGTGAAATATGTCTTTCCCTCCTTTTCACGAAGACGGGTACCACGGCCTATTATCTGTTTGAATTCTGTCATGGAGCCTATTTGTTGGTCAAGGACAATTAGTTTTGTCATTTTGCAATCAACGCCAGTCGAAAGCAACTTACTTGTTGTCGCTATGACAGGATATTTCTCCGCAACGGAGATAAAGTAGTCCAACTTGCTTTTTCCGTATTCGTCACTACCAGTTATACGAACCACATAATCGGGATTTTTCTTGCACATATCAGCGTTGGCATTCGTCAAAGCCATGCGCATGCGTTCCGCATGAGTCTCATCCGCACAGAACACGATGGTCTTTGCCATGCGGTCTGTACTTTTCAAATAGTTGGTTATCTCTTGCGCCACCTCCCTAATGCGATCTTCTATTACAATATTATAGTCGTAGTCGCTATTGTTATAAATACGGTCTTCTATCTCGTTGCCGTGTATGTCCTTTTGTCCTTTTGTTGGTCTCCACTCATCACCGATGTTCGTCGTGATGTTGATTACCTTAAATGGAGCGAGGAAGCCATCTTCTATGCCATCTTTAAGACTGTATGTATAGACAGGCTCGCCAAAATAGCCAATGCTTGATTGATACTTCGTTTCTTTTGGGGTGGCAGTCATGCCAATATGAGTAGCCGAAGAGAAGTAATCCAAGATGTTTCGCCAGTTGCTGTCATCCTTTGCACTGCCTCTATGACACTCGTCAACGATAACAAGGTCAAAGTAATCGGGGTTTGGAAACAACTCTTGGTAATTCTTGGCATCGTTCTGCCCAATCAACTGTTGGTAGAGTGCAAAAAACACTTGATACGAACTCAATTCCTCCAAGTGGTTCTTGTCTTTTGAATAATCTATCTTATGTGTTACCTTTTTCAGTGGATTAAAGTCCTGTTGTATGGATTGGTCAACCAGAATATTGCGGTCGGCGAGGTATAACACCTTCTTCTTCAATTTGCTATGTAGCAAACGCCATACAATCTGAAAGGCAGTATACGTCTTGCCCGTTCCAGTTGCCATAACGAGGAGCACCCGACTCTGTCCTTTTGCGATGGCGTTGACAGTGCGGTTGATGGCATTGCGCTGATAATATCGTGGAGGAAAGATATTTTGACCAGTGCAGAAAGGCTGTGCAATGACAGCCAACTCTTGCTCATTAAGTCCGTTGCCACCGTTAGCCTCGCTTTTGTATCTTTCGATAAGTTGTTCTTTCGTAGGAAACTCTTCCATGGCAAAAATGCGTTCCTTGCCTGTCAAATAATCATGTTCCGCAAAACCTTCGCCATTTGAGCTGTAGGCAAACTTCACATCAAGCATTTGGGCATAGATCTTGGCTTGTTGCAATCCATGCGAAACAGAGTGGTTGGCGTCCTTCGCTTCTACAATGGCAATGGGCGTTGCCTTATTCGCATAAAGCACATAGTCGGCAAACTTCGGTCTCTCTCGATGCACAAGATTGCCATGAAGGCTGATTTTTCCGTCAGTAAACCTAACCTTCTGTTCCATAAAAATGCTATCCTTTGGCCACCCCTTGCTTGTGATAGCTTCACTGATGTAACGGTATTTGACATCCTCTTCTGTTAATTCTTTGCTTATGCCCATATTCAAATAATATTTTATTATCAGAAGTTATACTACATAATTTATATAATTGGGAATTATGTGTTCATTTCACTCTCTTACTCTCTTCGGAAATTAAATCCTTGAGGTCAACTTCGAAATCGTTGAGATTTTTAAGAAGTGTCTCTAACTCGAGTTATTATTTATTTCGAGCAGAGCAACTGACGGAGCAAGTGCTCTTACCTAATTGTTTTGTCAGCCAATTTAGCGAGATACCTTTGCTATCCAAGATGTCTTTCATCTTGTTTAGTTTCAACATTCACCGAATTTACAGCAAATATACATTAAATTTTGCGACAATTCATTTAAAACGCAGCATTTTATGAAGTTCTCCAATCAATTTCTTATAGTTTCATATAACAATGGTCATATTGCCATAGAGAAGTGTTGGTTGACAGCTGACGTATACTTATTGCAGAAATTAGAATCCTTGCCCAATCATTCAGCTATAGAGACGTAATGCTCATCAATCAATCATTTTAAGTTTTCCGTGGTTTTAGCATATTTTCACTTAAAAAACTTCTTGCAACAAGAGGTTATCGACTTTTTTTATTAACTTTGTATAATCGAGGTTTTTAAAAGTGTCGATAACCTCTTTTATATTATAATGAGAAAGGATAAAAACAAAATGAATGATTTTAGAAAATACGCCACCCAACACTTGGGGATGAATGGCATGGTGCTTGATGACGTTATCAAGAGTCAAGCGCGATATCTTAACCCGTATATTTTGGAGGAACGTCAGCTGAATGTAACGCAGTTGGATGTGTTCTCGCGCCTGATGATGGACCGCATCATCTTCTTAGGCACGGAGATTGACGACTATACGGCCAACACCTTGCAAGCGCAGTTGTTGTACCTCGACAGCGCAGACAGTGGTAAGGACATCTCCATCTACATCAACAGTCCTGGCGGAAGCGTCACGGCAGGGTTGGGTATCTACGATACCATGCAGTTCATCTCGTCCGATGTGGCAACCATCTGTACGGGTATGGCGGCATCTATGGCGGCTGTGTTACTGGTAGCAGGACAGGAAGGAAAGCGCAGTGCCTTGACGCACAGTAGGGTGATGATTCATCAGCCACTCGGAGGCGTACAGGGACAGGCTTCTGACATCGAGATTGAAGCCAAGGAGATCATCAAATTCAAGAAAGAACTGTTCACCATCATCGCCAATCACTCGCACACACCGTACGAGAAAGTCTACCGAGATTCAGACCGAAACTACTGGATGGACGCTGAGCAGGCGAAGGAATATGGCATGATTGACACGGTGCTGGTAAGGAAACAACAAAAAGGAGAAAATGCCAACGATTAAGAAAAAGTGTAGTTTTTGCGGAAGAAGCGAGCAAGAAGTACGACTGCTCATCACGGGAGCTGACGGATTTATCTGCGAGGATTGCGTTCAGCAGGCTTATCAGATAGCCGTGGCTTCCGGGGCGCTGGATGAAGAAGTGGAACAGCACGCCAGTGACCAGCCCTTCAAACTTAAGAAGGTTCCCAAACCACAGGAAATCAAGGCTTATCTCGATGAATACATCATCGGGCAGGATGACGCCAAACGATATCTGTCGGTGGCAGTGTACAACCATTACAAGCGGTTGCAACAGCCCAAGAATGATGATGGCGTGGAGATTGAGAAGAGCAACATCATCATGGTGGGCTCAACGGGAACGGGTAAGACGTTGCTTGCCAAGACTATTGCTCGACTGCTCGATGTGCCTTTCACCATCGTCGATGCAACGGTGTTTACCGAGGCAGGATATGTGGGTGAGGATGTGGAAAGCATCTTGTCGCGCCTGTTGCAGGTGGCCGATTACGACGTGCCAGCAGCCGAGCGGGGTATCGTTTTCATTGACGAGATTGACAAGATAGCCCGCAAGAGCGATAATCCATCCATCACACGCGATGTGAGTGGCGAGGGTGTACAGCAGGGACTCTTGAAATTGTTGGAGGGTACCATGGTGAATGTGCCGCCAAAAGGTGGCCGCAAGCATCCCGACCAAGACTATACCCACGTAGACACCAAGAACATCCTGTTTATCTGTGGCGGTGCTTTCGATGGCATTGAGCGCAAGATAGCGCAGCGACTCAACACGCATGTAGTGGGTTACAACTCGGTGCAGAACGTACGGAACATCAACAAGGGCGACCTGATGCAATATATCTTGCCGCAAGATTTGAAGTCGTTCGGACTGATACCCGAGATCATTGGCCGTCTGCCTGTGCTCACCTATCTGAATCCTTTGGACAGAGAGGCGTTGCGTAAGATCTTGGTAGAACCCAAAAACTCGATTGTCAAGCAATATATCAAGCTGTTTGAGATGGACGGAATCAAGTTGACGTTCAACGAAGATGCGCTCGACTACATTGTTGACAAAGCAGTTGAATATAAATTAGGTGCGCGCGGTTTGCGCTCTATCGTGGAGTCGGTGATGATGGACGCCATGTTCGAAATCCCCTCCAAGCGTGTCAAGAGCTTCAAAGTGACCCTTAAATACACCCAGGAGCAACTCGACAAGGCTCATCTACAGAAATTGGAGTCGGCTTAAACAGCCGCACAGTGAAACACAATAGCGATAATCTAAGTCGGACTGTTCGGCGGGAAGGACCTGATCCCCGCCGAACGCACCGGCACTAATGAAACACTATGGCAGAGAAGGTTAATCTTACAGAGAAATTAAAACTTTATTTCGGCTTTGATGCTTTCAAAGGCGAGCAGGAAGCCATCATCAAACATCTTCTGGCTGGCAACAGCGCATTTGTGCTCATGCCCACCGGTGGAGGCAAGAGCTTGTGCTATCAGTTGCCGTCACTCATCATGGAGGGGACGGCCATCGTGGTATCTCCGCTCATCGCCTTGATGAAAAATCAGGTGGATGTCATCAACGGCATCAGTGAGGAAGAGGGTGTAGCCCATTTCCTCAACTCGTCTTTAAACAAGGCTGCCATCCAACAGGTCATGGACGATGTTCGCTCGGGGCGTACCAAATTGTTGTACGTGGCACCCGAATCGCTGAACAAAGAGGAGAACATTGAGTTCCTAAAGAACGTCAGAATTTCTTTTTATGCCATCGACGAGGCGCATTGCATTTCAGAGTGGGGACACGATTTCCGACCAGAGTATCGAAACATCCGACCCACCATCAACAAGATAGGCGATGCACCTGTGATTGCTTTGACGGCAACTGCCACCGATAAGGTGCGCACAGACATCAAGCGAAGTTTGGGGATTGCGGATGCACGCGAGTTTAAAAGTTCGTTCAACCGCCCCAATCTGTACTACGAGGTACGCCAAAAAGCGTCGGATATCGACCGCCAAATCATCATGTTCATCCGTCAGCACGAGGGCAAGAGCGGCATTATTTATTGCCTGTCGCGCAAAAAGGTGGAAGAATTGTCTGAAGTATTGAAGGCCAACAACATCAAGGCGGCACCTTATCATGCCGGACTGGACAGCGCCACCCGCTCACAAACGCAAGACGACTTCTTAATGGAGCGCATCGATGTTATCGTGGCCACCATCGCTTTCGGCATGGGTATCGACAAGCCCGACGTGCGCTTTGTCATCCACTACGACATCCCGAAGAGTCTGGAGGGATATTATCAGGAGACAGGTCGTGCCGGTCGAGATGGCGGTGAGGGCATCTGTGTGGCATTCTATGCACGGAAAGACCTCAAAAAGTTGGAGAAGTTCATGGAGGGAAAGCCCGTGGCAGAGCAAGACATCGGCCGCCAACTGCTGCAAGAGACGGCGGCTTACGCCGAGTCTTCCGTGTGCCGACGCAAGATGTTGCTCCACTATTTCGGGGAAGAATATCGGCAGGACAACTGCCATAGCTGCGATAACTGTCTGCATCCCAAAGAGCGGCGCGAGGGCAAGGACGCCCTGCTCATCGTTCTCAAAGCCATCGTAGCACTTAAAGAAGAGTTCCGTCAAGGTTATGTCGTTGATTTTGTCATGGGCAAAGCCACTGATGACATCACCTCGCACAAGCACGATGAGCTGGAAGAGTTTGGCACCGGCGAGGACGAAGACCCCAAGATGTGGAATCCTGTCATCCGACAAGCGCTCATCGCGGGATACATCGAAAAGGAAGTAGAGAACTATGGAGTGCTCAAAGTGACGGCAGCTGGCAAGAAATTCATTAAAAAACCCGTGTCGTTCATGGTCGCACTGGATACCGAGTTCAGCGATTACGATGAGGTTGAGGCACCAAAGGGCGGAACCAGCGTACTCGATCCGGCGCTCTTCAGCATGCTGAAAAATCTGAGAAAGCAAATGTCGGCCAAGCTGAACCTGCCAAAATACGTCATCTTCCAGGATGCATCGTTGGAGCAGATGGCTACCGATTATCCCATTACCTTGGAAGAACTGCAACAGATTCAGGGCGTGGGAGCCGGAAAGGCCAAGCGATATGGACCTAAATTCGTCGAACTCATCAAAGCGCATTGTGAAGAGAATCACATCGAGCGACCCGAAGAGATGCGTGTACGAACGGTCGCTAAGAATAGCATGGTCAAGATCAAGATCATTCAGAGCATCGACCTGCAGGTGGCACTCGATGACATCGCCAATGCCTTGGGACTTGACTTCGACGAGCTGCTCGACGAGTTGGAAGCCATCGTCTACAGCGGAACCAAAATCAATATCGACTATTTTGTGGAAGACGTGATGGATGAAGACCATGTGGACGAAATCTACGACTACTTCTTGGATAGCGAGTCGGATGGTTTGAAACTGGCCATGGAAGAGTTGGGCGACATATATACCAAGGAGGAGTTGCGCTTGGTGCGCCTCAAATTCATTTCTGATTTAGCCAACTAACACACTTTCAATCACCCGTACACTTTTTGTTATTGTTTGCAAGTGGTCAAGGTGTTTCACTTTGTGAAAAGAGAAAATGTGAAACGCAAGATGGGAGAGAGGAGGAAAATAATGATGGAGGGGCGGTATTCCCACTATTCCTGAAATGAAAGGAATGGTGAGAATGCCGCCCTTTCTTAGTAGATAGCGGCTCATCGCCGATGCCTTTTTCCCTTCGTGCATCCGCAACGTTCGGTGACGCTATTTCGAGTCGCTTTTTTCATCGATTCATGATGGATTTGAAAGGCATTGAGATAGAGGACTAAACTCCATGCTTTTGGCACCCAAAGTCAATGGGTTGAAGCAGTAAACTCCATGCTTTTTTCCACGAACCCTGAAACATGATGAACAAGCCATGTGAATAAGGTTTTTATCATGCCCGAAATTAAAGCGTCACGAACAAAACCTCTCATGCTCGTATTCGGTGGGCATTTAGTGAATATGTGGAGATAGAATGGAGAGATGGAACAAGCAAAAAGGCACGTCAAATCAGTGCCTTTTTGCCTTTTTAAAAGATGTTGAGCAGGCGGTTATTGCCGTCTTTCAAACCGTTAATTTCTAAATCCTATCGATACAAATGGAAGGGCAAGTCTTAATGAGCTGTGCCAATATTCCCAGTTATGAACACCATTGCGAATGCGAAGTTCGCTATTGAGGCCGGCTTTGCTGCAGAGCTGGTGAAGATTAAAAGAGTCTCCCACATCAGGATCGTCATCTCCGCAATCGAAGAACCAGCGTACTGTGCGCAGTTGTTGCTTTGTTGCTTCATTTGCATTCAACATGAAATCAATTGCAGAGTGGTCGCGAACCGATTTGCAGACATAGTATAACTTGTCCTTTCCATGTGGGGTAACTTCTGGTTCTTTGGTGTCCAACCAGGCACTCATGGCAAAAGACGATGAGAAAAGCTCGGGATGATGCTGGCAGTACACGGTGCTGGCACCTCCACCCATCGAAAGTCCCATAATGGCTCGATGCTTTTTGTCGGTATATGTATGATACTTTTTCTCTACGGTAGGCATTAGTTCGGTAAAAAAGAACGTTTCATAGTTCCATCCAGGCATGTTGTAGTAGCCGTTCCACTGATTTCTTACATCAGGATGTCCTGCGTTGGGCATGATAATAACCATGGGTACAGCCTCCTGGGCTTTAATCAATTCATCTGCAACCTCTCTCATGTTTGCTTTCATAGCCCAGTCTTTATAGGTGCCATACAGACCATGCAGCAAGTAAACGATGGGATACTTTTGTGATGCTGGCTCATACCCTGTGGGCAGATAGACGTTGTATTTAATCGTACTATTCAGCACACTACTGTGTATGCTGTCGGTAATTACTTTACCAGCCCATGATGGCGCACTCATCCAAAAGATAAAAAATAATAAAAATAACTTTTTCATTGTTATATTGTTTAAAATAGTAATTCCTGGCAGAATCAATTGGTTGCGGGCAAATGCAAAGGTTGTCAGTAGCTATTGATGCCATGCAAAGGTATACATTTTTTTATTTTCTAAATAGGAAGGGTTGATAAAAACACTGAGTTTATGTTTTTTTCTCGTCGCGTTAATTTCAATTAAATGACATAGAAAAACGGGAAAAGTGCGGCAGATGTGGATTTTTATTGCTAAATTTGCACGCAATAAATTTTTAAATAAGGTACCTAAATATGTCATCATTTGTTGCAGATAAAATTATGATGGACGGTCTTACCTTCGATGACGTCCTGTTAGTTCCCGCTTATTCTGAAGTTTTGCCCAAGGAGGTTCAGTTGAAAACCAAATTCTCTCGTCACATCGAGATGAACGCTCCTTTCGTGTCGGCCGCCATGGATACCGTCACCGAATCGGCCATGGCCATCGCTATCGCACGAGAGGGAGGCATCGGCGTGATACACAAGAACATGTCGATTGAGGAACAGGCGCACCAGGTGGCTATCGTGAAGCGTGCCGAGAACGGCATGATTTACGACCCGGTGACCATTCGTCGCGGCAAGACCGTGCGGGATGCCCTGGAAATGATGCGCAGCTATCACATCGGAGGTATTCCCGTTGTTGATGAGAACGGGCATCTGGTTGGCATCGTGACCAACCGCGACCTGCGTTTTGAACGCCGGTTGGACAAGGCCATCGACGAGGTGATGACCCATGAGAACCTGGTGACCACGCATGCCAGGACCGACTTGGCTGCGGCTGCACAAATCTTGCAGGAACATAAAATAGAGAAGTTGCCGGTGGTGGATGCCAACAACAAGTTGGTGGGATTGATTACTTACAAAGACATCACCAAGGCTAAGGACAAACCTATGGCTTGCAAAGACGAGAAAGGCCGTCTGCGCGTGGCTGCCGGTGTGGGCGTAACGGCCGACACCATGGAGCGTTTGGAAGCATTGGTGACAGCAGGTGCCGATGCCGTAGTTATTGATACAGCCCATGGTCATTCCAAGGGAGTAATAGAAAAGCTGCGTGAGGCCAAGGCTGCCTTCCCCCACATCGATATTGTTGTGGGCAATGTGGCGACAGCTGCCGCAGCCAAGTTGCTGGTGGACAATGGTGCCGATGCCGTGAAGGTAGGTATTGGGCCTGGCTCAATCTGTACCACTCGTGTGGTGGCCGGTGTGGGTGTTCCACAGTTGTCAGCCGTTTATGACGTGTTCTCCGTACTGAAAGACGCAGGGGTTCCGTTGATTGCTGATGGCGGACTGCGCTATTCGGGCGACGTGGTGAAGGCCTTAGCGGCCGGCGGTAGTTCGGTGATGGTGGGTTCGTTGGTGGCAGGTACCGAGGAAAGTCCTGGCGAGACCATCATCTTCAACGGTCGTAAGTTTAAGAGTTATCGCGGCATGGGCAGTTTGGAGGCGATGGAACAGAAGAACGGATCGAAGGATCGTTATTTCCAATCAGACACTACGGACGTTAAGAAGCTGGTGCCGGAAGGTATCGCCGGTCGTGTGCCTTACAAGGGAACCGTTCAGGAGGTGATTTATCAGTTGATGGGTGGCTTGCGTTCCGGCATGGGTTATTGCGGTGCGGCAACCATTGAAGAATTGCATCATGCGAAGTTTGTGCGCATCACCAACGCAGGTGTTTTGGAAAGTCATCCGCACGACATCTCCATCACCAGTGAGGCTCCCAACTACAGCCGGCCGGAATAAACGGTTTTGCGGGAGTTCCCGGTGAAGACAGAATAGCATCGAGACATGAAAAAAATGAAAAAGCTTTTGACCATCATGCTCTGCTGTAGCAGCATGGCTCTGGCACAGCAGACCGATCCTGTCGTGATGACCATCAACGGTCAGCCTATCACGCGTTCGGAATTTGAATATTCTTACAACAAGAACAATGCGGAAGGCGTAATCGACAAGAAGACCGTTGACGAATATGTTGACTTGTTCATCAACTATAAGTTGAAGGTGATGGCCGCCCAGGCTGCCAAAATGGATACGGCTCGCTCGTTCAAGACAGAGTTTGCTACCTATCGCGACCAGCAAATCAGGCCAGCCATGATTACGGATGCCGATGTAGAGCAGCGCGCTCGTGAGATTTACAGAGAAAGCCAGCAGCGTGTTGACGGTGTGGGCGGACTGGTAAAACCGGCACACATTTTGTTTGGTATTCGCCAGACCGATGGTGAGGACAAGAAGAACCAGGCGAAGCAGCGTGCTGATTCGGTTTACAATGCCCTGCTGAAGGGAGCCGACTTTGCTGCATTGGCGCGACAACTATCAGATGACAGAGGCTCAGCCGAGCAGGGTGGCGAACTGCCATGGATAGAGAAAGGGCAGACGCTGAAAGAGTTTGAAGACATGGCTTTCTCCCTACGCAAGGGCGAACTCAGTAAACCTTTCCTTTCTCCCGCCGGTTATCACATCGTGTTGTTGAAGGACAAAGGCAAATTCTTCCCATACGATTCGTTGCGAACCAGCATTTTGCGGTTCATCGAGCAGCGGGGCATTCGCGAGCAAATCATCTCGCAAAAGATAGAAACCTTAGCCAAGGCTGCCGGACCTAACGTGACTGCGGACGAGGTGCTGGCCAAGAAGTGCGCTGAAATGGTGGCGAAAGATTCAAACTTGAAATATCTCATTCAGGAGTATCACGACGGACTGTTGCTCTTTGAAATCAGCAGTAAAGAGTTTTGGTCCAAGGCGCAGAGCGATGAAAGGGGCCAGGCTGACTATTTTAAGAAAAACAAGAAAAGGTATAAGTGGGAGCAACCCAGATTCAAGGGCATCGCCTACTATACAAAAGACAAAAAAGATGTAAAGGCTGTGCGGAAGGTAGTGAAAAACCTGCCATTTGACCAATGGACAGAGAAACTGCACAGTACATTCAATAACGACAGCATCTTGCGCATCAAGGTAGAGAAAGGTATCTTCAAAGCGGGTGATAATTCGCTGGTAGACAGGAATGTTTTCAAAAAGAATGTGCCGTTGAAGCTCGAGAAAGATTATCCATACGCCGCCACCTACGGCAAAAAACTCAAGGCTCCCAAAGACTATCGGGACGTGAAAGCACAAGTGGTTGCTGACTATCAAGACGAGTTGGAAAAGCAATGGGTGGAGAGGCTTCGCAAGCAATATGCCGTGACCGTGAACCGCAGCGTGCTCGCTACGGTGAACAAGCATTAAGGTTTGCCGATGGTGTAAACAGACAAAACAAGAAACATGAATAAAACTTTTAACGTAGGCTGTGCCCTTCTGGCACTCACGGTTGTGTTGGGAATCAGTGCCCGGCCGCATGGTTCTGCTGCCGTTCAGCCTGTGGCCGACTCTACAAGTGTGGAGCAGCGCGCCCCCGAGTCGAGTGTCATCGACGAGGTGATTTGGGTGGTTGGCGATGAACCCATCATGAAATCTGATGTGGAAATGTCGCGATTGCAAGCTGAGGCTGAGGGCATCAAGTTCAAGAGGAACCCTGATTTTGCTATTCCAGAGCAAATTGCCGTTCAGAAGTTGTTCTTGCATCAGGCCGAATTGGACTCTGTGAAGGTGCAGGAATCGCAGGTAACATCAAACATCGAGCGACAAATCAATCGATGGATTGAGATGGCAGGTGGTTCGGTTGAACGATTGGAGCAGTATCGTGGACAGTCCATTGCCCAGATGCGGTCACAGTTGCGCGATGATTTCCGCAACAACCTGCTTGTGCAGAGCATGCAAGAGAAACTGGTGGAGGACGTGAAGGTAACTCCTTCTGACGTGCGTGCCTATTTCAAGAATCTGCCGGAAGACAGTATTCCCTTTGTGCCAACAGAGGTGGAAGTGGAGATTATTACTCGTATGCCGCGGATCTTACCCGAGGAAATCAATCGGGTGAAGGACGAATTGCGTAACTATACCGAGCGTGTGACCAAGGGTGAAACCACCTTTGCCACCTTGGCGCGTCTTTATTCAGAAGACCCTGGCTCTGCTCGTCAGGGAGGTGAGATGGATTATACAGGACGTGGCATGCTCGACCCGGCGTTCGCTAACGTGGCCTTCAACCTGACAGATCCGAAAAAGATTTCAAAGATTGTAGAGACGGAGTTTGGTTTTCACATCATTCAGTTGGTTGACAAGCGTGGTGATAAAATCAAGGTTCGCCACATCTTAATCAAACCGAAGGTTACTGATGAAGAGGTGAACAAAACACTCATGCGACTTGATTCCGTTGCTACACAACTTCGCAAAGACAGTTTTTATATAAAAGGTGAGAAATTGTCTTTTGGCGACGTGGCAACCTTCATTTCGGATGATAAGGATACCCGTAACAACAGAGGGTTGATGGCTTTTGTGGATCCAATGACCGGAAGTCTGTCTTCACGATTCCAGATGAAAGACCTGCCCACGGAAGTGGCCCGAGTGGTAGAAGGTATGAAGGTGGGCGATGTGTCCAAACCTTTTAGAATGATTAACAAGCGCGGCAAGACCGTTTGCGCCTTTGTCCGACTGCGCAATCGCATCGATGGACATCGTGCCACGATAACGGAAGACTATCAGGTGATGCAGAACATCGTGTTGGCCAAGGAGCGACAAGATTTTATCCACAACTGGGTGGTCAATAAGATTAAGAAAACGTATGTGCGGATGAAAGACCGCTACAAGACGGGTGAATACGAATACGAAGGTTGGGTTAGATGATTAATCGAACAGGTAAATTACTTTCAAAGAGCGGGCATAGAATCAGGTTCATCGTGAGTCTATGCCTGTTTGGACTTTGTATAGCGCAGGTTCTTCCTGCTCAACGCAACAAGAAAAAGACGCAAAAGAAAGACCGCGTAGAACTCTTGCATGCAGATGAGTTGCGCTATGACCTGTATGGACCTAATCCCGAAGCGCAGATACTCAAAGGACATGTGTCGTTTAGACATCAAGGTGCCAGGCTGACCTGTGACAGCGCTTACTTCTATGAGGCCGACAACTCCATGCAGGCTTTCGGACATGTACGTTTCCGACAAGGCGACACCCTCTCACTGACAGCTGACCGAGCTGATTATGATGGACAAGAACAAGTGATGCGGGCCAGGAAGAATGTGGTGCTGAAACACCGCAGACAGATCTTGCGCACCGACAGTCTGGACTATGACCGACTGTACAAGAATGCCTATTTCTTTGAAGGTGGAACGCTGATTGATGGGAAGGACCGATTGGTTTCGGACTGGGGTGAATATAACACAGAAACCCGACAGGCTGTGTTTTACTATAACGTGAAACTCAAGAGCCCCGAACGACTCGTCACCACAGATACGCTGCATTATGATACGAAGAAATCAATAGCCCATGTGCTGGGTCCATCCAAGATAACCACCAAGTCGAGTGTGGTGGAGACCAAAGATGCTTTTTTCCACACCAAGAGCGACCAGGCGCAGTTGTATGGCAGGTCTACCATCGTAGATGGAGAGAAAACCATTACGGGTGACAGTCTGTTCTATGACAGTCGCACGGGCGACAGCCATGGCAACGGCAACGTGGTGTTCGTGGATAAGAAGAATCGAAACTCGCTCCTGGCCAACTATCTTCAGTATAATGAAAAGACAGGACAAGGCGTGGCCACCGATAGCGCGCTGGTCATCGACTATTCGCAAAAGGACACTTTGTACATGCATGGTGATACGTTGAAGTTGTTCACCTTTCATATCGACACCGACTCCATGTACCGCAAGGTGCACGCATATCATAAGGTAAGGGTGTACCGAAAAGACCTTCAGGCAGTATGCGACTCGTTGGTGTTCAGTACGGAAGACTCGTGCATGACCATGTATCAAGATCCTATCATCTGGAACAATAATCGTCAGCTTCTTGGAGAACAGATTCATTTGTATATGAGCGACAGCACCATTCGTGAGGCGCACGTCATTGGGCAGGCATTGTCGATAGAACAGGCTGACCAGAGAGATCATTACAACCAACTGTCATCGAAAGAAATGCACGCTTACTTCACCGATGGTAACATCAGAAGGACGGTTGCTGTGAGCAATGTCCTGTCGGTATTCTACCCACTTGATGACAAGGACAGCTCATTGGTGATGATGAACTATCTGGAAACAGATACGATGAAAATGTATTTTGCCGACCACCGACAGCTGGAGAGGATATGGACACCCAAGGCGGTGGGCACCTCTTATCCGATGTCGCAGATACCAGCCAACAAGGAACGCTTGCCCGACTTTGCCTGGTTTGCAGACATCAGACCGAAGGATAAGGATGATGTCTTCCGTTGGCGAGGGAAAGAAGGGGGCAACAAACTGAAGTATGTACCACGACAGCAAGCTCCGCTGCAACGATTGAACCGAAAGAAAGGAGCAACGCCATGAGTTTCTTTCAGCAACCAAAGCCGCGTGGCTTTCAGCATCAGTATCTCCATGTGGACGAACGAAAAGAACGTTTGAAGGCGATGGAGCGCCGGGCGAAGGCTGCGTTGGGCCAACAAGAAGAGCAACCGTATGATGCTGAGGCGCAGTTGAAGGGAACCATCAGGCGCTCTACCCATCATGCGCACCGAAGGAAACCTCTTTCGGTTGCCACCGTGTTGCTGCAAGCACTGTTCGTTGTATTGCTGGCGTTTGTTGTGCTGTGGTTGCTCATTCAACTGAAGGGGCTGCCCGTATAGAAAACAATAAAAGGAGAAAGAACCAGGAGAATGAAGGACGTCATACAACTTTTACCCGACATCGTAGCCAATCAGATAGCAGCTGGTGAAGTGATTCAGCGCCCCGCAAGTGTCATCAAAGAGCTTGTGGAGAATGCCGTTGATGCCGACGCCAAGGAAATCAACATTCTTGTCGAGGACGCTGGAAGGACTTCCATCCAAGTGATTGATGACGGAAAAGGTATGTCTGGCACGGATGCTCGCTTGTCATTTGAACGCCATGCCACGTCCAAAATCCGCAAGGCTGACGATTTGTTCGCCTTGCAGACCATGGGCTTTCGCGGTGAAGCCTTGGCATCCATCGCCGCAGTGGCACAAATAGAATTGAAGACGCGCCGGGAAGAAGATGAGCTGGGTACTCATTTGTCTATCGCTGGGTCCAAATTTATGGGACAAGAACCTTGTTCATGTCCGGTAGGCAGTAATTTCTTGGTTGCCAATTTATTTTATAATGTCCCAGCTCGTCGCCGTTTCCTCAAATCCAACACCACAGAACTCAACCACATCATCTCGGCTTTCGAGCGCATTGCCTTGGTCAATCCACAGTTGGCTTTTACTTTATACAGCAATGGATCGGAACTATTTAACCTCCGTCCTGGAGGATTGAAACAAAGAATTGTAGATATTTTTGGCAAACGCATCAATCAAGACCTGCTACCATTGGGCGTGGAGACGTCGATGTGTAAGCTGAGTGGTTTTGTCGGCAAGCCCGAATCGTCCAAGAAAAAAGGGGCGCATCAGTATTTCTTCGTCAACAACCGCTATATGCGGCATCCTTATTTCCACAAGGCCGTGATGAACGCCTTCGAGCGATTGGTGCCGCAAGGCGAACAGGTTCCTTATTTCATTTACTTCGAAGTGAAGGCGCAGGATATCGATGTCAACATCCATCCCACCAAGACTGAAATCAAGTTTGAGAACGAACAGGCCATCTTCCAAATCCTGTTCGCTGCCGTGAGAGAGGCTGTGGGACTTTTCAATGATGTGCCATCCATCGAGTTTGACACGCAGGGACAGCCCGATATTCCCGTCTATACGCCAGGAAACGATGGCGCAGTGGTTCCAAAGGTGAACTACAATCCGCAATACAATCCGTTTAAAGGTGGGGAATCCGCTTCCAAGTCATCGGCAGACCATTGGGAACAGCTCTACGACAGCATCAGTCAACCGCCCGCCATGCCCAATGTTTTTGACCAGAATGCTAATAATGGGGAAGGCAGCGACGACGAACTGGTGGAAGACAAATCTCCTATACATTATCAATATAAGGGTCAATACATCATGACAGCCGTCAAGTCGGGATTGATGATGATAGACCAGCACCGTGCGCACATCAGGGTCTTGTACGAACGATATTTGCAGCAAATCAAAAACCAGAAACCCTATCCGCAGAAAATGCTGTTCCCCGAGCTGATTGAATTCTCTCCATCCGAAGCGATGAACTTTACCAAGCTCAAGCCAGAGTTTGTCGCCATGGGCTTCGAGTTTACTGACATGGGCAATCATGATTATGCCATTCAGGCTGTTCCATCAGGGATTGAAGGACTGGATGCCGTCCAACTAATACACGACATGCTGGTGTCTGCCAAGGAGAAAGATTCCAGCGCGGTAGAAGAAGTACATCAGGCTTTGGCCTTGAGCTTGGCACGAAGTGCAGCCTTGCCAACGGGACAAGTGCTGAATAATGAAGAGATGGAATACCTTGTCAATAGTCTGTTCAGGTGTCAAAATGTAAATTATACTCCTGATGGTAAATCTATCCTACACATCCTTCAACAGTCTGAAATAGAACGTTTATTCGATTCATAAAGGCCTAAAATAGACTTGAATTATTAAAAAAGTTGTTTTTTTTCATCAAAAAGGTTGATTTATGGGAGAAAAGTGATGATATTTAATTTTTATTATTATCTTTGTCCACGATTAGCACTATATGCTATCTTGTTTAAGATAATTTTTTGATTGTTTAATAAATAAAGGTTATGAGAAAATTTTTAATCGTTTTGGCATTTGCCGGCGTTTCTATGTGCTCAATGGCACAAGACGCAGACCCTACGTTGAAGCATAGCGTAGCAACCAACTCTTTCTGGAGTAACTGGTTTATCCAGGTAGGTGGTGAGTGGAATGCTTGGTATTCAAGCGAAGAACATGGAAATGGTTTGGATAGAAGTCCATTCAAAGATTTCCGTTCTAGCCCCGCTGCATCAATAGCTGTAGGTAAGTGGTTTACACCTGGCCTCGGTCTCCGCACAAAGTTGCAGGGTGTTTGGGGTAAGACTGTTTATGCTGACAAGGCTGGAAAGCCAGTAGGAGATGATAACAAGTATTGGATTTTGAACGAGCATGCATTGTTCAACTTGAGCAACATGCTTTGTGGTTACAATCCAAATCGTGTTTGGAACTTCATTCCATTCGCAGGTGCTGGCTTTGGCCGCACGATGACACACAACTTGTATGCTATGGACTTGAGCGTAGGTATCTTGAATACATTCCGTTTGGGTCAACATGTAGCCCTTCACTTGGAGGCAGGTTGGAACCGCTTGGAAACCGATATCGACGGTGGTACCGAAAAGTCAATTGGTAATCGCGGATGGGATTCACACGACAACAATTTCTATGGCGAACTTGGCTTGACCTTCAACTTGGGTAAGGCTTCATGGGATCGCGTTCCTGATGTTGATGCTATCAAGGCTTTGTCACAGTCACAGATCGACGCTCTCAATGCACAGCTCAATGACGCTAATGCAGAGAACGCTCGTTTGAAGGACATGTTGGCTAACCAGAAGCCAGCTGAAACTCCAGCTACTGTTAAGGAATTCGTTACAACTCCTGTATCTGTATTCTTCAACATCAACAAGACCAACATCGCTTCTCAGAAGGATCTCGTAAACGTACAGGCTGTTGCTAAGTATGCTAAGGAGAACAACTCTCGCTTGATGGTTAACGGTTATGCTGATAGCGCAACTGGCAAGCCTAAGTACAACCAGTGGTTGTCAGAAGAACGTGCCAAGACAGTTGCTAACGAGCTTGTTAAGATGGGCGTAAGCCGCGACAACATCTCTACCAAGGGTAACGGTGGTGTTGATGAGCTTTCTCCAATCTCATTCAACCGTCGTGCTACTGTTCAGGTTTCTGAGTAATTTATTTGAATCTTATCTCATATAAGATATTACATCATGAGAGAGGTGTTTCACGAGGTGGAACGCCTCTCTTTTTGCTTTTTATAAACATTCGGCTGAGGCTATCTTGTTTATTTCCAAATAAAAAGAATCATGGTTTACGGTTTGTCTTCCCTACGTTACTGGTTCAAGCGGAGCATGGTTTTCGTGCGTCGTTTCACGCATTCGCGGGGCTTTGGCATACAGTCGCCGTCGGCCTATCGGTTTGATAGAGAAGTCATCAATGCGCATCATCCTTATGAAGCTTATGCTGATTTGAAGCAAGCCTTCCCACATGAAGACCGGTGGACGCTGAAGCTGGCACGCCTGTACTTTCGCATTGCACATGCGACGCAAGCCAGGCAGTGGGCATTGTATACGCACCGAAATGATGTCTACCGTGCCTATATCGAGGCAGGTTGCCACGCAGCCATCTTCGTTGGTGGCGATGAGGTAGGTGAGGTGGACAAGATTGCGGCGTCAGACGTGCTGGTGATGACCATGGAGGATGACCGATGGCCCATGTGCGAAGCCTTTGTCTGTAGCGCACACGAGCGTTCTATGCTCATTGTTGAGGGAATCTACGCCTCTAAAAAGGCCAAAATGCGATGGAAAGAACTGGTCAATGATGAACGTACCGGGTTGGCCTTTGACCTCTATGATTGTGGAATCGTTTTTTTCGATCATACCAAAAGCAAACAAGTCTATATCATCAATTTCTAAAGGACGGTTCTATGAATTAGCTTTTTCAGATTGAGAGTCTGTTTTTGTGTTCAATTTGTTTGTGAATGAAGGAGTATAGCGGGCTATACGACTGAACGAACAAGCAAATTGAACTAAAAAGAGACCGCAAGATGACAAAACGTAAACCGACCAACATACAAAAAACTTTACGGCGGTAATTTATAGAACCGTCCTAAATATCAGATGCAATGAAAATATATACGAAGACCGGCGACAAGGGGTCAACGGCGCTCATCGGCGGTACCAGGGTGAAGAAAGATGACCTGCGCATTGAAACGTACGGAACGTTGGACGAACTCAATGCGCATCTTGGCGTGCTCGACACCTTGCTGACCGATGCTGCCGACAAGTCTTTCGTTCAGCGCATACAGTCCAACTTGTTCGTTATCGGCAGTTATCTGGCCTGCGATCCGCAGCATCCGGATCAGGCAGATCGCTTTCGTTTACAACCAGAAGAGGTGGGCGAGATGGAACAAGAGATTGATAGGATGACGCAGACCTTGCCGCCCCAGAAAACATTTTTGTTACCAGGTGGATGTCCTGCCAGCGCGCAGGCTCATGTGTGCAGAACGGTGTGCCGGCGTGCTGAGCGGCGTATGGTGTCGTTGAACGCAGCACATTCCATACAGTTGGAAATTCTCGCTTTTGTGAACCGACTGTCCGATTATTTGTTTGTCTTGGCCAGAAAAAGCAACTTTAATGAGAATGTAATGGAAAAAAAGTGGGAACTTTCTTGGTGATTATAGAAAAATCATTATTTTTGCACGCAAAATGATTAACATCTAATTTTGATAAACTATGTATTGGACACTTGAACTTGCTTCTAAACTTGAAGATGCACCTTGGCCTGCAACGAAAGATGAGCTGATTGACTATGCCATCCGCTCGGGCGCTCCACTGGAAGTGCTGGAAAATTTGCAGGAAATAGAGGATGAGGGAGATGTTTATGACAGTATCGAAGATATTTGGCCCGATTATCCTACCAAAGAAGATTTCCTGTTTAACGAAGACGAATACTAAAGCCATCAGGCTGGCTATTTTGTGAATGTAAATAAGGCTTTACTGAAAAAGTAAAGGCCAGAAGTACCCAAGGGCAGTAAATATGCTCTTGGGCTTTCTTTTTTAAGGCAGGTCGTGATCCTGTTCCTAACTTCGTTGTCGCATCATCCGGTTCGATTCAGAGGCATACGGTCTCTGGGTGTTGGCTGATGAGCTACGGGCTGAAAGCCCAAAAGCATATAGCCCAGAGCAACGCTCTGGGTAAAAGTGCGACAAGGTGTACGCCCTACAGGGGCAAAAGCAAGCGCAACGCAATGACAGTCAAATGCTTTTGCCCTTACAGGGCCCAGTTACCTCAATGAATCTCAACCTCAGGGCGTTGCCCTGGGCTAAATGCTTTTGGGCTTTCAGCCCGCGGCGTATAGAGTCACCCCAAACAGAAAAAGACAACTGTGGTTATCCATTGTGTACAAACTTTTTTTATGAACATGTTGCGAAGTCAGGAAATGTGATTCTGTTCTGGTTGGATGAATATTCAAAAGGTGCGTAAAAAATGCACCAGACTGCCCATATTCGGCTTGGCGTCAACAAGGCGTCTGCGAGGTGTTGATTAGGAATTTTTCTTGACACCTTGCCTCTTTATCTTTGGCGTGTAGATAATCAACCCGCCTCGTGGACGCAAATACGTCAAGCATGAGCAACTTTTGTATCTCGCTTACACGCAGTTGTTTACGCGTGTTCGGCGCTGTCGTGCAGCCCTGTTTTCTACTTTTTACCCGCCAAAAGCAGGTGTTAACGGCTGATATAGCCATGCTTTTAACGCCCAACAGCGTGTAGGTAGCGGGTCAAAAGGATGCTTCTTGCAGGCTAAACTCATTGCTTTTGTTTGGAATGTTGCTTTTTCTTGCCCAATCATCTCTCATTTGCTTCCTCCCGGCCTATTGTTTTTCTCTATATTGAAGATTTTCAAGTGCCATATTTAGGGCGTTATTTGGTAAAAAATATCAACGAAAGACACTATCCGAGAACTCACGAACTCATCAACTCATGAGCAACCTCAACTCTGACTGACAGTGCCGCGTATATTTTGCCACCATTGCATCAAAAAACTTGCAGAAATCATCTGCCATACAAAATATTTCAGTAACTTTGTCCTCGGTGATTATAGTGATTTTTGTTTGTAATTGTTTGTAACACAACACCTTAAAGGTACAACAAATTTCGCTAATCACCAAATTTATAGACACTTATAATTATCGAACTCACGTTAATATAAAGTTCAGATGGAATAGAATGATAGAACTCAACCATTTTTCTCATTAACTATATAGAACTCTTGTTCTCAATTATACTAACAATAAAATTAGGCTATGCGAAAGATATTTTTTGTTTTGGTTATGTTATTGCAATCCATATTCTTGCATGCATATGTAGTAAAAGGATTTGTGGTTGACGAAAAGGGTAAACCGATACGGAAAGCCTTGGTTATCGGACGTAACAGTATGAAGAAGGTGGTTGTCGGGGTTGAAACCGACCCATCGGGGAAGTTTTCATCGGCAAACGTTACCGATTCTATATTGGCAATCGAAATATCGAAAGAGGATTATACCACGGTCTACATCAGGATATCTGGTACTGACGGTGAGTTTGTAGATTTGGGTACAATAGAACTTAAACCCATGGAAGTGAGTTTGGGAGAGGTTGTTGTCACTGCCCAAACGGTCATTCAAAAGCCGGACAGATATATCATCATCCCGTCAAGAAAGGAGTTGGACCGGGCAGCCAACGGTTTGTCACTGTTGAGCGACATGCAATATAAAATGCCGGGACTGACGGTGAACGAGTCCTTGCAATCGGTTCAGGTGGATAATGCGACACCTGTTTTTAAGATTAACGGAAGACCGTGTAGTCTAAGTCATTTCTTGGCGTTAAACCCGCAACGTATCTTACGTATTGAATACCATGACAATCCTGACGTAAGATATGAAAACCGCAGGGTGATTAATGTGATACTCAATCCGAGAGGTGATGGGGGATCGGTCATCGCCAATGTGCTGACAGGGGCTAATGCAGGTTTTCTCAATGGCAATATTGGTTTGGGGTATTATCGCAAGAAATCCGAATGGGAACTCAATTATAGCACCAACTGGAGAGATTACGATGAGAGGGAAATAAACTCTTCCAGTGAGTTTATCGGACGGAATGCCCCAGTCTTGAGAGAAAGAAACGGAATACCCGGCGACTTCCGCTACTGGTGGAATACGATATCATTGGGTTATACCTATATGCATGATCCTAATACGGTTTTTGCGGCAAAGGCCGGTTTTGGAATTGAGAATCAAAAGATGGATGAAGATTCATGGAACACGCAGCAATATATGGGTAACCTGTCACAATATCAGAACCTGACGCACAAAAAATTGAAATACAGTTCGCCCAGTATCGATTTGTTCTTTAGGAAGCAGATAGACGAGACACAATACATTGAAGCCAATGTGTATGGCATATATGGGTCGGGCGATTATAACCGTCGATACATCAACTTATATCAAAGTTCGTTGCCCGATGATTCCGTACTGTCGCTAACAAACGATAAGTCGTGGCGTTTAACTGCCGATATTATGTATTCTAAAACCCTCAAGAACCTTGTCGCAGCCTTGGGAATCAAGGAGTATTATAACAGTACCGACAACGAACAGACAGAGAATGGGATTTTAGGTAAGGGTAAAATCACTCAGAACAGGCTGTCGGTGTATGGTCAACTCCAGGGAAAAATCAAGCGTTTGGGTTACAGTCTAAGTGCTATCGGCATTTACAATCATGCCAACAACAACTCGTACAAGACAGATGCTGTAAGGCTGAAATCAAACATCGTTGCCAATTATCCGCTATCACAACGTCTGACGTTGAATTATCTGCTGATGCTCGAACCGTCGTTGCCGTCAGTTACGCAGCAGTCTGCCTTGATACAAAGGGTTGACGATATTACCATCCGGCAGGGTAACCCAGACCTGAAACCGTCTTCCTATATTAGGAACAGGGTATATGTACGATATGCCGATAAACGTTTTACGGGCTCTTTGTGGGCTTCTTACAGCAGGACACAGAAGCCTATCTATTATGCTTATAGCTATATCAGTGATGTTTCAAGTCCGTATTATGACATGTTTATGAGTCGCCCCATTAACGGACAGCACAACGACCAATTCAATCTTGAGTTGAACTTAGCGGCACAAGAACTTTTCGGGTTTGCGACAGTATGGGGGAACGTAGGTTGGAATAATTTACATATCACCATGACGGATAAGAGTTATGTCAGGAATCGGCTGTACGCATCCCTGAATGGGGCGTTGTCTTTCGGAAATTGGCTCATAACTGCTATGTATCAGATACAGCCCGACTATAATTTGTCAGGAAACTCATACAGCACAAAGGATAGGTGGAACACAATCAAGGTTCAGTATAAGCATAAGAACTGGCACTTTTCACTTACGGGGGTGAACATGTTCACAAAGCGAGGCAGTGTTTATGAGAATATCGTCGTATCAGACGTCCATCCCGAAGAATACAGCCAATGTATCAGGGACAATGCTAATATGCTGTTGTTGGGCGTGAGTTATAGACTTGATTTTGGCAAGAAACGAAACAATACCAAACGTTCCTTGAACAATGAGGGAATAGAACGAGGAATTGATATTAATTATTAAAAGCGAGTTTTGAAAAAAAATAAATTGTTTTGGCAAATGGAGAGTACAGACTGTGGAGCCGTATGCTTGCAGATGCTCTGTGCATTCTATGGAAAGCCTATTTCGCTACAATATATAAAAGAGGGTCTTAGCATATCTCGTATTGGCATAACAATCAGAGATGTTAAGACTAGAGCAACAGAATTAGGCGTTTGTACATATTATTTTAAGTAACTTTTATAGAAACTTCGCCTGCTATATCGATTTTAATTCGTAATTTTGTCGCCTAAGACAAGATTGTAGATATGACACTGGATGCATTGACTGCCATCTCACCGATAGATGGACGTTATAGGAACAAGACGGTTGCCTTGGCCGATTATTTTTCTGAGTACGCACTTATTCGTTATCGTGTACGCGTTGAGGTGGAATATTTCATCGCGTTATGCGAGCTGCCCTTGCCGCAGTTGGCATCGTTCGACAAAGCGCTGTTCAGTCGTTTGCGCGATGTTTACCGCCATTTTGATGAAACATCCGCCCAGCGTGTCAAGGATATCGAGCGAGTCACCAACCATGATGTCAAGGCCGTAGAGTATTTCCTAAAGGAAGAATTTGACAAGATTGGTGGACTCGACGCTTACAAGGAATTCATCCATTTTGGCTTAACGTCGCAAGACATCAATAACACCAGCGTGCCACTGTCTATCAAAGAGGCGCTGGCTGAAGTGGTTGTTCCACAGGTGGAAGAGCTGATTGGTCAGCTGGAGCAGTATGCTGAACAATGGAAAGACGTTTCCATGTTGGCCAAGACACACGGACAGCCTGCGTCGCCCACCCGCCTGGGCAAAGAAATCATGGTGTTCGCCTACCGTCTGCGCGAGCAGTTGGAACAGTTGAAGGCCTGCAAGATGAGTGCGAAGTTTGGCGGGGCAACCGGCAATTACAATGCGCATCATGTCGCTTATCCGTCCATCGACTGGAAAGCATTTGGCAACCGTTTCGTAGAAGAAGCGCTCGGACTGCACCGTGAGCAGTTTACCACCCAAATCAGCAATTACGATAACATGGGGGCAGTGTTTGATGCCATCCGCCGTATAAACACCATCATCATCGACTTAGATAGGGATTTTTGGATGTATATCTCGATGGAATATTTCAAACAGCAAATCAAGGCTGGCGAAGTAGGGTCGAGTGCCATGCCTCACAAGGTGAATCCCATTGACTTTGAAAACAGTGAGGGCAACTTAGGCATGTCCAACTGCATTCTGCAATTCTTGGCGCAGAAGCTGCCTGTGAGCAGGTTGCAGCGCGACTTGACGGACTCTACCGTCTTGCGTAACGTGGGTGTTCCATTGGGACACACCGTCATCGCCATTCAAAGTACGCTGAAAGGTCTTCGCAAGCTCATCCTGAACGAAGACCGACTTAGTGAGGATTTGGACAATACATGGGCGGTCGTGGCAGAGGCCATACAGACCATTCTTCGTCGAGAGGCTTATCCGCATCCTTACGAGGCATTGAAGGCCCTGACGCGCACCAATCAGAAAATGACTGAACAAACCATTCACGAGTTCGTGCAAGGACTGAATGTTAGCGATGAGGTGAAAGCCGAATTGATGGCCATCACCCCTCACAACTATACGGGTGTATAACAGGCTCGTTGAGAAAATATGAAGGCTACATGTGATAGCGTGAAATCAAAATAATAAGTAGATATATATAAATAAGGTAGAAAGTAACAAAAATGATTTTAAAGGGATGGCTCGCTCGGAGCTGGTCATCTCCATTTGAGAAAGTAGAAATGAGGCCGTGAGGCTTATGGTAAAATAAGAAAAAGAATTAGAATTATGGATTCAGAATTAAACAAAAATCTTCAAGAACAATCATCAGAACAGCGCGATTCAGCTCGGGAGGGCTACGAAAATCACGCAGACAACAATCAACGCAACTATCCTGGCGGAGGAGAACGGACACGTCGTCCCCGCATCCAAAGTCAACGAACATACAGCAGCAATCGCCCAGAGCGATCAAACCAAGTAGGAGGTTTCCGCCCAGAAGGCTTTGGCAGCAATTTGCAGACCAATGAGGAGGGTGGCGCACAGCAACGTGCTTATCGTCCCCGCTTCAATCAGCATGGTGAGCAAGGCGGTTATCGTCCCCGTTATCGCAGTGAGGGTTATCAACCTCGCCAGCAGGGTGGCTATCGTCCACGCTACAACAACGATGGTGAGAGCGGTTATCAACCTCGTCAGCAGGGCGGTTATCGTCCACGCTACAACAACGATGGTGAAGGTGGCTATCAACCTCGTCAGCAGGGTGGCTATCGTCCACGCTACAACAATGATGGCGAAGGCGGTTATCAACCTCGTCAACAGGGCGGTTATCGTCCACGTTACAACAACGATGGCGAAGGTGGATATCAACCTCGCCAACAGGGTGGTTACAATCGAGGCGGCTACGGCAATAGGGGCAGACAGCAGTATGGTGGCTACAACAATCGTGGCGGCTATCGTCAGCGTACGCCCGATTACGATCCCAATGCCAAGTATAGCCTGAAGAAGCGCATTGAATACAGTGAACAGCATGTAGATCCCACCGTACCCGTTCGTCTGAATAAGTATTTGGCGAATGCCGGCGTTTGCAGTCGTCGCGAGGCCGATGAGTACATACAAGCCGGTGTGGTTAAGGTGAACGGTGAAGTGGTGACGGAACTGGGAACCAAGGTCATGCGCACCGATGAGGTGGTGTTCCATGATCAACCGGTATCTCTGGAAAAGAAAGTTTATGTGTTGCTCAACAAACCGAAAGACTACGTTACCACCAGCGATGATCCGCAGCAGCGTAAGACGGTGATGGATTTGGTGAAGAACGTGTGTCCAGAGCGCATCTATCCGGTTGGACGACTGGATCGTAACACCACGGGTGTGCTGTTGCTGACAAACGACGGTGACCTGGCCAGCAAACTGACCCACCCCAAGTATTTAAAGAAAAAGGTGTACCATGTGTTCCTGGACAAGAATGTGACGGCTCACGACATGCAAAAGATTGCAGAAGGTATCGAGTTGGAAGACGGAGAGGTGCATGCAGATGCCATAGAGTATGCGCATGATACCGATAAAAACCAGGTGGGCATCGAGATTCATAGCGGTAAAAATCGTATTGTTCGCCGCATCTTTGAGAGTCTGGGCTATCGCGTCATCAAGTTGGATCGCGTTCAGTTCGCCGGGTTAACTAAGAAAAACCTTCGTCGAGGCGACTGGCGATTCCTGACAGAAGAAGAGGTGAATATACTTCGCATGGGAGCATTTGAGTAGTTGATGAATATAGTTGACAAGTTGACAAGTTCACGAGTTGACAAGTTGATGGTTCTATAATGTCGCTTTATAATCGACTGCGAATGACAATAAGTCACGGTATTAACTCGTCAACTTGTCAACTCGTAAACTCGTAAACTAAGTTAACATGTTGATGGTTCTATAATGTCGCTTTATAATCGACTGCGAATGACAACAACTCATCGGTATTAACTTGTAAACTTGTGAACTCGTAAACTCGTTGACAGTTCTATAATGTCGCCCCATAATCGACTGCGTATAACATCAAGTCACGGTATTAACTTGTGAACTCGTAAACTCGTAAACTCGTAGACAGTTCTATAATATCGCCCTATAATCGATAGCGAATGACAACAAGCCACGGTATTAACTCGTTAACTCGTAAACTTGTCAACTCGTAAACTAAAAAATACAAACAATGAAACGTACAAAAGTTGTTGATGTTCTGAAGAGCACCGACTTTGGAAAAGAAGTGGTGGTAAAGGGATGGGTGCGTACCCATCGCAGTAGTAAGGCAGTTGATTTCATTGCCTTGAACGACGGCTCTACCATCAAGAATATACAGATTGTCGTTGATCCGTCAAAGATCAATGCCGATACGTTGAAAAGTATTACAACAGGCGCATGCCTCTGTGTTACCGGTACCTTGGTAGAGAGCCAAGGCAAAGGACAGAGCGTGGAAATCCAATGCAAGGACATTGAGGTTTATGGCCTGTGTGGCAGCGACTATCCCATGCAGAAGAAAGGACAGTCGTTTGAGTACATGCGTCAGCATGCTCACATGCGCCTGCGTACCAATACCTTTGGTGCCGTGATGCGCATCCGCCACAATATGGCCTTCGCCATCCATCAATATTTCCACGAACATGGATTCTTTTATTTCCACACGCCCTTGATTACATCTTCAGACGCAGAAGGTGCTGGCGAGATGTTTCAGGTGACCACGCAGAACCTCAATGATTTGAAAAAGGGAGAAGATGGAAAGGTGTGCTACGAAGATGATTTCTTTGGCAAGATGACCAGTCTTACGGTGAGCGGACAGTTGGAAGGTGAGTTGGGAGCCACGGCTTTGGGGCAGATTTATACCTTCGGGCCTACGTTCCGTGCCGAGAACTCCAACACGCCTCGTCACTTGGCCGAGTTCTGGATGATTGAGCCAGAGATTGCTTTCATCGACTTGCCCGAGTTGATGGATCTCGAGGAAGACTTTATCAAATACTGTGTGCGCTGGGCCTTGGACAACTGCAAGGACGATCTTGATTTCCTCAATTCGATGATCGACAAAACCTTGTTGGAGCGGTTGCAGGGCGTTTTGAAGGATGACTTCGTGCGATTGTCCTATACAGACGGTATCAAAATCCTGGAAGAGGCGGCAGCCAACGGACACAAGTTCGATTTCCCCGTATCATGGGGGATGGACTTGGCCAGTGAGCATGAACGTTTCTTGGTGGAACACCACTTTAAGAAGCCGGTTATCATGTACGACTATCCCAAGGAGATCAAGGCTTTCTACATGAAAATTAACGAGGATCGCAAGACTGTTCAGGGTACAGATGTACTCTTCCCGCAGATTGGAGAAATCATCGGTGGGTCGGTGAGAGAGGAAAATCTTGAGAAATTGACTTCTGAAATCGAACGTCGTCACATTCCGATGAAAGATATGTGGTGGTATCTCGACACGCGCAAATACGGCACTTGCCCGCATGGAGGCTTTGGGCTGGGCTTCGAACGCCTGATCCTCTTCGTAACCGGCATGCAGAACATTCGAGATGTCATCCCATTCCCGCGTACACCTAAGAACGCAGAATTCTAAGGATGCCTAGCCATGCGCCATGGATGAAGTTGAATCAGCCATGGCGTTGTGGGGCGACATTCATGAATGAAATGAGATGCTGGTGGCAACTTCATTTTCAGGCAAAACAACAAAATAACGAAACTATCCTTTAAATCTATATATTCTTTTTGAAGATTACAATACCATTTCAATTATGTAATAATATTCCGTCGGGCAGAAATGTAAATATAACTGACTGAATATGCTTCGCAAAAAAGGAAGTATAAAAATTTTGACTAAATTAAAAAAAAGATGCATTTTATTTGTTTGTTCTAATATTTATCTATATATTTGCACCAAAATAATTTGCCTGAAATACGGTTACTATGTACATAAATGACGTTTATTGGTATGAAAAAATTATTTGTGTTGGCTTCTTGACCAGAATCCAATGCAATATTAGCTAGTATATATTTTAATTTTTATTGTTTTATTTAATTTTTATATCGTATGAGAAAGAAAATCTTAAGTACGCTGCTGATGGGAGCCTTAGTAACGGCTTCTATGAGTACGTTTACATCTTGTAAGGATTACGATGATGACATCAATAATTTGCAGACGCAGATTGATGCATTGACTCCGCTCAAGACTGTAAAGACAGAGTTGCAGACCGAGATTGCCAACTTGAAGAAGCAGTTGGAAGCCAAGGATGCACAACTGCAAGAGTCTATTACCAAGCTGCAAGCAGCTGGTGAAGCTCAGGCAAAACAGATTACCGAAAAGGTTACCAAGCTTGCTGCTGATGTATCTGGCTTGGAGGCTCGTGTAAAGACTGCCGAAGAAGCTTTGTCAAAAGTAAACAAGGCTTTGGAAGGCAAGGCAAGTAAGGAAGAACTGAAAGAGTTGGCTGGTAAGGTAGCTGCTGTAGAAAGTAGCCTTGTTGAGCCTTTGAAACAAATCAAGGATCTGAAGGCTGGTCTTGAGGATGTTAAAACAGCTCAAGAGGGTCTTAAAGCTGACATCGATGAGCAGAAGGCTGCTCTTGAAGGTTACAAGACTCGTTTAGAGGCTCTTGAGAAGCAAGGCGTATCAGAGGCTGACTTCAAGAAAATCTATGATAAGATTGATGAGGCTAAGAAGGCTTTGGAAGACAGACTTTCTAAGGTAGAGGCAGACTTGGCTAAGAAATCCAAGGAATTCTCTACAGAAATCGCTCAGCTCAAGGCTGATGCAAAAGCATTGTCTGATAGAGTTGACGAGGTAAACAAGAACGTTAACGTTTTGAACGTGTTGTTGCCAACTGAGCTTCGCAGTATCGTTTTCGCTCCGGATTCTTACTACTGGGGTGTTGAGGCTACCAAGATCATGACCTTGAAGTATAACGCTTACACATTGCCTACTGCTGCATGGGATGTGAAAGAGAAAGTGGGTTACGACAAGGCTGAGCGTTATGAAGCAAAGGCTGGTTCGAGGGTACTTGCTTTTGTAGCAAACTACCACATGAATCCTTCAACAGCTGTTATAGATCCTGCTACCGCTAAGGTTAATGTTCTCTCTGGAGACAAGGAGTACGAGAACACACGTGCTGCTGCTGATGCAGGTTTGTCTGTTGCAAGCTGGAATGTTGAAAACGGCATGTTAAAGGTTAACTTGGACGTAACAAATCCTGAGAAGATTAAGTCTGTTAAGGATGACCAGATGGTTACCGTTTTCGCTACACAGGTAACACTTCCTGGCGTATCCTTGAACAAAGATCAAAACTTGGCTGAAAGAACCATCACTTCTGATTACGCCACTTTGTATGCAGAGTCTATTAAGAACCTGAAGTTGGCTCACCGCGCTGGTGACGATGTTCCTTTCTTAAACGTTGAGAGCGAACATAAGTCTGTGTTAGGCGGTCCTGACAAAGACCACAAGCATCATCAGCTCCTGATGCAGCATGTCTTTGAAGCTGCTAGAAGCAACAAGTTTGGTCCTCAGGATTCTGTTAACTACAACGAAACGCTTGATCTTCGCAAGCTTGTAGAGGTTCATTATACCAATGCAAAGGGTGTTAACAGATTGATGACCGCTGAGGAGTTGGAAGCTAATGGCATGACGTATAAGTTCGAGATTACTGCACTTTACTATGGAGATAATAAGACTTCTGAATCTGCTCATGCTGCTATCAATCCCGAAGACGGTTACACATTCCGTCCTCAGATGCCTGAGTATGACAAGGCTCATGTAGGTAAGCAACAGGCTTACGGTGCTACACAGGCTCGTGCTACCATTGGTCGTACACCTTTAGTTCGCGTTTCTTTGGTTGATAAGGATGGTAAAGTGCTTGATTATGGTTATATCCGTATCAAGATTACAGAAAAGAAGGATCCTGCTACCATTGTTCCTGACAAGCATGTAGATTACCAAGGTCCTGACTACAACTACTCTTACAATGGCGAGTGCAAAGAGCCAGCAACAGAGTGGAAGTACGAGACTAAGTGGATCCAAACGGCATATGACTTATATAACGAGTTGAACATCACTCGTGAAGAGTTTGTGGCCAACTATGGTACCTCTCCTGTAAAGGATCTAACGAATGGTAATTTGCAGCAGTATAAGATGAGTGAAAATGGCAAGACATTTGAGAAGATGGCTGAGCCTATCGGACAGGCTTATACAAGAAACGAGACTTCTGCTGAGGACGGAACTCTGACCAGTATCTTAGGCTGGAAGTTGACTCCTGCTGAGGCTAAGAAGTTGTTTGTTACTGAAAAGAAGGAGAATGTACAGATTGCTGTGAAGTACGAGTCTAAGGACAAGTCTAAGTATCCTGACGTATTCGTTACCTTCAAGACAGGCAAGCGCATTGGTGAGGACTCTACACCTGCTGGAGAAGTGAAGTTGGCTGACAACATCATTTCTAACTACTGGTATGCAGCTAACACTTCTACACCTGGAACCGCTGAGATTCATAGCAATACTATGACTCCTGAGGATAATCCTGGCGGTACTGCAGAAAAGATGGAGACCACGTTTGGCGACGTATTCAAGGGCAACAAGATTGGTGCTAACTTGATAAACGTTATTAAAGACCTTACGGCTGATAAAGAGTATGCAGCTGCTAATCTGAAGCTCAGTCTCGTATTCGATGCTGCGAACACAGGCAAGGAATACAAGGGTATCGACGGCAAGACTTATGTAATGTCAGTGTCTGAAGATGGTAAGACATTGAATGCCCAAATTAAGGGTAATCAGGCTAAGAATCCTGTTGCAACTCTTGACAGTCCTGAAGATCCAAGTGAGACGAAGATTGCTTACCAGCACAATGACTATGCTCATGCTCTGCTGAACTACAAGGATCACAACTCATTGGCTAACGACGTAGTGAAAGCTATCATCGGTATCAAGGCTCAGAATAAGTGCGCTAAGGATTTGGCTCTGACGAACAATACATTTGACGTTCGCTTCCTCCGCCCAATCAACGCTGAGAATGCCAACAAGGAAATTGTTGATGCAAGCTACGTAGAAATGCAGAAGATCAAGGCAACAGACCTCTTGAAGTTTACCGACTGGCGTGATGCTTGGAACAAAAAACAAGCTGCTGGTATCGGTGGTGAATATGAGAAGTACTATGGTGTAACGGGTGTAACAATCGATGGCATTGCAGACGGACAGTCTATTAGCCTCAATCCTAATGTGATGACCAACTTGGGTCAGAGCGATCCTACTAAGTTCGTTCCATTAGGCGATGTTACTAAGAACATTGACTTCATTTACACCGCAGCTGATGGTGGTACACTGACCTACAAGAACTTGAGTGCTACTGTTCAGGAGTTCCAGATCAAGATTCCTGTAACTGTGAAGTACATCTGGGGTTATATCACTGAGAATGTAACTATTACAGTGAAGAAGACCGCTAATAACGCTAAAAAGTTCTAATCCTAGATTAGATTATCATACTTGAAGGGGAGGGGTAATTTACTCCTTCCCTTTTTTTCTTAAATTGACTTTATGAAATTAAAGATATTTACAATATGCATGCTTTGCATGGCATTAACACTTGTAGGATGTAAGTCTGGCAAAAAGAAAGATCCATTGCGTTCGGAATATCTACGACCAGCCTCGATGGACTATTCTGGTAAAGACTCATCTGAGATTAAGAGCCTCGTAGACAATTACGTGGAGAATTTCAAGAACAAAAACTTCCGAGTTACAGCCAGCATGCTGTATACTTTACGAAATGATAGTATCTTGCCATTGTCTGAAGAAACAAAACAAAAATATATTGATGTCTATTCGCACATGCCTATCTATGATTGCGCTGTGAAGGGTATGATTTTGCGCAGTGACAAGAACAACGAGGTACAAGTGGCTGTACAAATTATTCCTGATGGAAATATCGATGACGAAAAAGGTATTACTACATTTTGCCTGAACCCAGTTTTGAAGGATGGCAAATGGTATCTTACATTACTTGACGAATATGCTGAGGGTGTAGAAAGCGTTTATGATAAATATAAGGAAAATCAGTAGCCTGTTTGTGTGGGTGTTGCTCATGGTTAGCTGCGCCACCTTTTCGTGTGCGAAAGAAGCACCAAAGTTGAAACTGGCAACGCAGCAATATAATTTGGGCGACCTGGACTCTAAACACCGTGTACAGACCATCCTCGCTGATTTCACCAATCAAGGTGGAGGTGAGTTGATTATTACCGATATAAAGACCGATTGCGACTGCACCACGGTGCAATATCCTAAAGGTGCCTATAAACGTCACTCGGGTGACAAAATAAAAATTACAGTAGATCTAACTCCCTTCTTTCCTGGGCCTATTTTGAAAAAGGTGGCCATCTATGTCAATGACCAGCCTAAACCGGTTGTCATTACCATCAAGGCAAATGTAAAAGGAACGTAGTAATTGATAAATGAAATATTGATGAGACGATCAAGAATTATAGTCATGTTATCACTGCTGCTATGTATGTTCTATACAACTTCCATGGCAAGCAACGAAGGTGATGTACTGATGGTTCAAATGAAGTCAGGCGATTTGTATAAGTTTCATCTGTCGGAACGTCCTGTCGTAACTTTCTATCCAGATGGAATGAAGATTGTTTCGTCTGACTTTAGTGCAGAGTATAAAAACGTACAGAAAATATATTTTGAGGAATACACAACCGATGTTTCCTTACCAATCGATAATCAAGCAAAAACAGTATCCTTTACCTATCTTGATGGGCAGACGGTACAAATAGACGGACTCAAAGAGCATGCGAACATTCGCGTGTATGCTTTGGACGGAAAGAGTATGCCACTTCACGTGGATCAGCAATCCAATTGTGTTAAACTGAGCTTGTCAGCTTACCCCAAAGGCATCTACGTTATCCGTTGTAACAAACATTCATTCAAAGTAACCAAACGATGAAACATAGAATACTGAGTTTATTATTGCTTTTTGCTGCAGTCTTTCAGGTTCAGGCGCAGCAGAAAGTTTATGTACACACACTTGACAAGACCTTTGAATGGTTTACCTGGGAGGTAGACAGCATTACGTTCAAGGAAGCTGATCCTCTTGTCATTCCCGCACCAGCACAACCTGTTGACTTAGGCCTTTCCGTGAAGTGGGCCAACTTTAATCTGGGTGCCACCACCGATACCGAATCTGGTCTTTTGGTAGGATGGGGTGACGTGACAGGTACCAACAGATCGGTCAATCTGAAATACTTTCCCGTCGAGCATCCGCTGGGCAATATTATCAAGAGCAAGTATGACATTGCCAAGCAGAACTGGGGCGATCTATGGCGATTGCCATCAACAGACGAAATACAAGAGTTGATAGACCATTGTACCTGGACGTGGACCACAAAGAATGGCGTGTCTGGCTACCAAGTTGCCAGTCAGAAGCCAGGAAATACCAATTCCATTTTCATCCCTGTCACGGGTTCGCGTACCAGATCTATTATGGCCGAGGAGGGTGTTGCAGGTTACTATTGGTCGGGTATCTTGGACGCCGATAAGACTAACGCCGTTGCTTTGAAATTTACAGATGCAGACAAGCTGCAAACTGCCTTGAAACGTTACATTGGTTGTAGCATCCGACCCGTTTACGGCAAATATGTACAAGCTGTATATGTTGTAACCGCACCAGCTACAGAGGTAACCCATCAAACTGCCAATATAAACGTTTCTCTTTCAGGAGGCCTTGACCAGGTAACAGAATACGGTGTTTGCTATGCTAAGAATCCTGTTGATTTAGATCCCATTAAAGGTCCTAAGGTTTCAGAAACAACCATACCTCAAGGAAATACCAAAACATTTGTACTCACAGATTTATCTCAGCGTACCACCTACTACTATCAGGCCTATGCTTTGGTGGGTGGCGATTACGTTTATGGTGAAAAGTTACAATTTACAACAGAGCCCAAATACCCAGAACCCGAAATTGTAGACTTGGGATTATCGGTAAAATGGGCAAAGTGGAACATGGGCGCCAAGTCGGAGGCTGATTATGGAGGTTACTTTGGCTGGGGCGATCCAACGGGTGAGTTGTTCTCGAATGATGTCACCGACTATGCTAAGGGATTGACCACAAAAGATATTGGTGGAACCAAGTATGATATTGCGCGTGCGCAGTGGGGTGGTAAGTGGCGACTGCCTACGGCCAAGGAGTTGAAGGAATTGGAGAAATGTACTTGGTCGTACACTCAAAATTATAACAATAAGGGCATTACGGGTTGGATAGTTTCCAACAGTGGCAAGCAGATATTCTTCCCATGTGCAGGCTGGAGACGGGTAGACAATACGTCTCACGGCATAAGTGACGATGCCTATTATTGGTCGTCAGAGTTAGCCGACAATAGCCCAAACTCAGCCAAGTATGCTCAGCTTTTAGGAAAGAATTATGTAGAAATACAGTTGAGTTTGAAGACTATCCTCATTCCTGTCCGTGCCGTTTATGACGAACCAGGCGAAAACTACACTCCTGATCCGACACCTGATCCTGGTACAGATCCTACGCCAAATCCAAATCCAGAGCCAGACCCTAACCCCGAGCCACCTTCTTCTACAGCTGGGAAGGCAGTTGATTTAGGTGTGTCTGTCATGTGGGCCGACCGCAATATAGGTGCCAGCAAGGCATCAGATGCCGGTCAATATTTCGCTTGGGCTGAAATCAGTGACAAGACCGAGTACACCAGGCAAAGTTACACTGCCGGATATGATACTTTGACCGGAGCGTTCACCGACTCCGTCTCTGTGACCCACATTGCTGGAAGCAAGTTTGATGCTGCTCGTGCGTTGTGGGGCGGAACGTGGCGAATGCCAACCGATGACGAGGTTGGTGAGCTGAAGAACAATTGCAAACTGGAGTGGACATTCCAGAATGGAGTTCCTGGTTATCTGATTACGAACAAGAAAAATGTCAAGAACCATATTTTCTTGCCTGCTGCTGGTTATAACAATGGAACTTCTGTTGGTGGCAACGGATCGTTTGGAAAGTATTGGACAGACCGAATTTATACTTATAAGGACCCGAGCAAAAGCACTGCCTATGCCCTGTCTATAGCCAGTAGTGGTTTCTACGTAAGCAGTCTGCCGAGGGAATACGGAGCCTTAATTAGGCCTGTGATGAATTATTAATTTTATCTAAATACAGTAATTATGAAGAAGTTTAAGAAAACTTTCATGGCTGTTGCTCTGTTGTCTATGAGCGTAGCCACCGCATTTGCGCAAGCAACTTACACAGATGCTGAAAACAACGAGTATCAGTTTAAGAAACATGCATTCCTGAATCTTCAGGGAGGTGCACAGTACACACTTGGCGAAGCTAAGTTCGACAAATTGATTTCGCCCAATGTACAGTTTGGTATTGGCTATCAGTTCTCTCCAGCTTTTGCTATTCGTTTGCAGGCTAATGGCTGGCAAAGCAAAGGTGGATGGAACGGTTATGAGTTGGCACGTACCGGTAATCCTTATACCGCTGATTACAAATTCAACTATGTAGCTCCAGGATTGGATTTGATGTTTAATCTGTCCAATTTGTTCTGTGGTTGGAATCCTAATCGCGTCTTCAACGTAACAGCTTTCTTAGGTGGCGGTGCTAACATTGCATGGAAAAACGATGAGGTGAATACCATTGCAGCTACCTTGAAAAAACTTGATGACTATCAGTTGCAAAACCTGTGGGATGGAACTAAAGTTCGTCCCTTTGGACGTGGTGGCGTTGAGTTGGCTTTCCGTTTGAGTGATGCTATCAGCTTCCTGGTAGAGGGTAATGCCAATATCCTCAACGATAAGTACAATTCTAAGAAAGCCGACAATCCTGACTGGTACTTCAATGCTTTGGCTGGATTCCGCATCAACTTGGGCAAGACTTATAAGAAGACAGAACCCATGCCAGAACCAGAGCCAGTTGTTGAAGAGCATGTTGCTCCGACGCCTGCTCCAGCTCCAGCTCCTGAGGTAAAGGAAGAAGTTGTGGAAGAGAAGGTAGAGCCTTTCCGTCGTGATGTGTTCTTCTTGATCAATTCTGCCAAGATTCGTGCTACAGAAGCAAACAAGATCAAGGAAATGGTTGACTACCTCAATGCCAACCCCAATACAAAGGTATCTGTTACGGGTTATGCTGATGCCGGTACTGGTAACAACCGCATCAACGATCGTTTAGGTCGTCTTCGTGCTCAGATTGTCGTAAAGACACTGAAAGAGAAATATAACATTGCAGCCGACCGAATCATCTCTGATTCGAAGGGTGCTCGCGTACAGCCATTCGCACAGAACAATAAGAACCGTGTGACTATCTGTATTGCCGAGTAATAGCGATTATATTAGTTATAAACACATAGGGAGAGTCTTTTCAAGGCCCTCCCTTTTCTTTTTCAATAATTATGTGTAAATTTGCGTAGTAATACTTAAAACTATCAATCATGAAATCAGTACATTCAGAAAAGGCACCTGCTGCAGTGGGGCCGTACAGTCAGGCCATCGAGGCCAATGGCTTTGTTTTTGCATCTGGTCAATTACCAATTGATCCTTCTACAGGAAAATTCCCTGAGGGCGGCATCAAGGAACAAACCCGCCAATCCATACTTAATGCACAAGCGGTATTGAAGGCTGCTGGCCTGGATTTGTCCAAAGTCATCAAGACCACGGTGTATCTATCCGACATGGCTAACTTCGGTGCTATGAACGAGGTGTATGCACAGTTCTTTGCAGAACCTTATCCTGCCCGCTCGGCTGTTGCCGTTCGCACGCTGCCCAAAGAGGCATTGGTAGAGGTGGAGTGTATTGCGGTGAAAGAGTGAAAGCCTCTCTTCCAACCCCTCCCCGAAAGGGAGGGGAGTGATTAGCTTTTTCATTGAACTCTTCGATCGTTTGCTCACTTGTTTTGAGAAAATGACAAAGCTAAGATACCCCAGTATTCCCTTGGGGTAGAACGTTCATTTCCAATATCAATGGGATAAGGAGATAAAGTCATTGCTTTTGTCGGTCAAACTCTTTGGGTTTGACCGACAAAAGCAATGCTCTTTTACCCGCCTGCTAATGCGATGTGCAGGGGGTGTGCGTTCGTCTGCGATGATACGCTTTTGTTTTTTATTTCACATTGCCCACCTTGATGAGGTATTCGGCAATCTGCACGGCATTGAGAGCCGCTCCTTTTCTGATTTGGTCACCTGTCAACCATAGCGTCATGCCGTTGTCGTCGGCCAAATCTTTGCGAATCCTGCCCACATAGATGTCATTGTGTCCGGCCGATTCTAAGGGCATGGGGTACGAGGCTTGGGTTGGGTCGTCCTTCACCACGCATCCGGGTGCAGCGGCAATGGCCTGTCGCACCTCTTCAACGGATAGTGGGCGTTCGGTCTCCAACCATACCGATTCTGAGTGCGAACGCAACGATGATACACGCACGCATGTCGCGCTGGTCTTAATGTCCGAGTGCATAATCTTGCGCGTCTCGCTGAACATTTTCATTTCTTCTTTGGTATATCCGTTGTCCGTGAACACGTCTATTTGCGGTATCACGTTGTATGCCAGCTGATGTGGAAACTTGCTGACGGTTTTCACGCTGCCTGTTTCCACCAGTTCCTTGTATTGCTGTTGCAACTCGGCCATGGCTGCCGCACCGGCTCCACTGGCACTCTGGTAGGACGAGATGTGCACCCGCTTGATGTGGCTCAGGTCGTCGATGGGTTTCAGTACCACCACCATCATGATGGTGGTGCAATTGGGGTTGGCTATGATGTTGCGCGGACGTTTCAAAGCGTCTTCCGCATTCACTTCAGGCACCACCAAAGGTACGTCCTCCTCCATGCGGAATGCGCTGGAATTGTCAATCATCACGGTGCCATGCTTGGTGATTGTGTCGGCAAATTCTTTTGAGGTGCCACCGCCGGCTGACACAAAGGCGATGTCAATGTCTTTAAAGTCGTCATTATGTTGCAAGAGCTTTACTTCATGGTTTTTGCCCCGAAACGAGTATGTTGTACCGGCACTGCGCTGAGAACCGAACAGAACAAGCTCGTCCAACGGGAACTTCCGCTGGTCTAAAATGCGTAAAAACTCCTGACCCACTGCGCCACTTGCGCCAACAATTGCTACTTTCATGATTTGCTTATCTGTTGATTATAAATATTCTTGCCGACAAAGTTACGAATTATTCATTTCTTCTTCTTATAATGAGTGACAATTTTTATTGTTTTTTCCGAATCCATCTGTTCAGAGTGAAATAGTGGATAATTCGCCGTTCTTGCTTTTTCAATTTCAACGGGAATCGACTGTGATATCCATTTTTTTGATTAACTTTGTTGCCTAATACTAAGTTTGATGTCGCAATTGTCAGCCTACTTTCCCATCTCCGATCCGACATTGATTTTCCTTGTCGTGTTGTTGGTCATCCTACTGGCCCCCATCGTTATGGGCAAGTTGCGCATTCCACATATCATCGGCATGGTACTCGCAGGCGTGTTGCTGGGTGAACACGGACTGAACATCCTGGATCGTGACAATTCGTTTGAACTTTTCGGCAATGTGGGACTCTACTACATCATGTTTCTGGCCGCGCTCGAGATGGACGTGGAAGGTGTGAAGAAGAACAAGTACCGCATGTTGACGTTCGGTTTGCTCACCTTTGCCATTCCACTTGCGCTGGTTTATGTCAGCAGCGTTTCCATCCTTCGCTATTCCGTGATGTCATCGTTACTGCTGGGGTGCATCATGGCCTCCAACACGCTGGTGGCTTATCCCATCGTGAGTCGCTATGGTTTGCAGCGAAAGCCCAGTGTGATGCTCAGCGTTGGGTCTACCATGCTCTCGTTGTTGTTGGCGCTTACCCTGCTGGCCGGCATCGTTGCCTCGTATCAAAGTGACGCCAACCTAACGTTCTGGCTGTTTTTCGCACTTAAATTTGCCGTCTATTGCGTCGCAATGATTATGCTCATCCCCCGTCTTACCCGCTGGTTTCTACGGAGTTATAGCGATGCCGTGATGCAATATGTCTTTGTCATGCTCATGATGTTCATGAGTGCCGCGTTGAGCGCCGCCGTTGGTTTTGAAGGTATCTTCGGCGCATTTTTCGCTGGATTGATACTGAATCGCTACATTCCCGCCGTTTCTCCATTGATGAACCGCATCGAGTTTATCGGCAATGCGCTGTTCATTCCTTATTTTCTCATCGGCGTGGGCATGCTCATCAATTTGCGTGGCTTGTTCAGTGGTGGCAGCATCTTGCTCATCCTGTTTGTCATCACGGTGATGGGAACGCTGGGCAAACTGCTGGCTGCCTATCTTTCCTGCATCGGTTTCAGGCTGCCGCTGTCGTCTGGAACGATGATGTTCGGCCTCACCTCTGCCCATGCGGCTGGCGCCATTGCCATGGTGATGGTGGGAATGAAGATTGAAACAGCCCCCGGTGTCTACCTCGTCGACGACGATCTTCTCAATGGGGTGGTGCTCATGATTCTGTTTACCTGTGTCATCTCGTCGCTGGTAACAGAACATTCGGCTCAGAAGATTATACTTCGCGACCAAGACGTGGCCCCCGTGGAAACTGCGAATGAGAACGATGAACACATGCTGATTCCCGTAAAATATCCCGAATATGCCGACCATCTGGTGAATCTGGCCCTCCTGATGCGGAACAAGAAACTGAACAGACCGCTGACGGCCCTCAATGTGGTGTACGAAGATGAGAACATGCGCGCCAACCAAGAGAAAGGCCGACGCTTGCTTGAACAGGTGAGTCGCTACGCCGCTGGGTCGGATGTGGCTGTGCAGACCCAGGTACGCATTGCGGTGAACATCGCCAATGGCATCAAGCACGCTTTTCAAGAGTTTCGCACCAGCGAAATCATCATTGGCATGCACACGCACACGGAGGTGTCTAAGAAATTCTGGGGGCAGTTTCATCAGAGTCTGGTCAATGGATTGAACTGCCAAATCGTCATGGCAAGGTTGATGCAACCCCTCAATACCTTGCGGCGCATCGTGGTGGCTGTTCCGTCGAGAGCGCAATTCGAGCCGGGCTTCTACCGCTGGTTGGAACGTTTGTCGCGCATGGCAGGCCAGTTGGAATGCCGAATACAGTTTCATGGTCGTGATGACACGCTGGCTTTGATTCGTCAATTTGTGCAGAATAGGTATCATCAGGTGCGTGCCGAATTTGTGGAAATGACGCACTGGAACGAGGTGCCCAAGCTGGCTGCTACCATTGCGGCCGACCACATGTTCGTTGTGGTGGCGGCACGAAAGGGAACGGTGTCGTATAAAAATGCTTTGGAAAATCTTGCCGAGGAGATCAGGCAGTACTTCTCAGGAAAGACCCTGCTTATTATTTTTCCTGATCAGTATGGCTCTCAGGACGAAGACATGACTTTCTCACAGTCGCAACATACCGAGGAACATTCGGCCTACGAGGTGCTGGGCAGCTGGATTAAAAATGCGTTGGGTAAGAGAAAATGGTGAGGGCCGATGGGGCTTTTCAGAAATTATTATTTATCTTTGCATAAAACAGGCTGCACCTCAGCAATTCAAACGCAGTTTGACTGCTTTCGGTTTGCGCTGTTTTTGCATAAGATAGGCTTCGCCTCAACAAAGTAAGTAAACTCACTTTGTCTTCGGCTTGCGCTATCTTTGTAAAAGATAGGCATCATGGGGTGATGCAAACAGAAAAGAATTGTTTTTTATGATAGATATTCAAGGTGTTACAAAGTCGTTTGGCAACCTGCAGGTGTTGAAAGGCATCGATTTGCATATCGATAGGGGAGAGGTGGTCAGCATCGTGGGACCCAGCGGTGCTGGCAAGACTACGCTGCTGCAAATCATCGGCACACTTGACCAGCCTGATGACGGACAAGTAAAGGTGAATGACATCTTGCTCAATGGCTTGTCATCGGATAAGTTGAGCGACTTCCGCAACCGTCACATCGGCTTTGTGTTTCAGTTCCATCAATTGCTGCCAGAGTTCACTGCTTTGGAGAACGTCCTGATTCCGGCTTACATTGCCGGCAAGGGTCAGGGTGAGGCCAAGAAGCGGGCGCAAGAACTGCTGGGATTCATGGGACTCACTGACCGTGCTCACCATAAGCCCAACCAACTGTCGGGCGGAGAGAAGCAACGGGTAGCCGTGGCGCGTGCGCTGGTCAACCATCCGGCGGTGATTTTGGCCGACGAACCCAGTGGGAGCCTTGACTCTAAAAACAAAGCTGAACTGCATCAGCTGTTCTTCGATCTGCGTGATGAGTTCGGTCAAACATTCGTCATCGTGACCCACGATGAGGGACTGGCTGCCCTGACCGATCGAACCATTCACATGAAAGACGGCAGACTGATTGAACCACAAGCAACGGACATTGAGCCTGAGGAAAACAAGGAATAACAAGATGGAAAACACACATGCAGATCATCCACAGAAGGATATATTAGAAGAGAAGCGAGAACAGGGCAGTGAATCGAATCGCACAATCATTAAGTTGGGCGACTACAACCTGTTGACAGTTGTCAAAGAGGTGGATTTCGGTCTTTATTTGGACGGAGGGGAAGAGGGTGAGATACTCCTTCCTAATCGTTATGTACCAAGTGATTACAAAATAGGAGAGCCTTTGGAGGTGTTCGTCTATCTCGATCAAGACGAACGGTTGGTCGCCACCACGCAAACACCATTGGCTCGGGTTGGCGAGTTCGCCTATTTGGAATGCTCGTGGGTGAACAAGTATGGCGCATTCTTAAACTGGGGACTGATGAAGGACTTGTTCTGTCCGTTCCGAGAACAGAAAAAGCGCATGGAGATGAGCGAGCGTTACATCGTTTACGTCTATCTCGATGAGGAGAGTTACCGCATCGTGTCATCGGCTAAGGTGGAACATTTCTTATCTGACAGCCGACCAACTTATCAACAGGGTGAAGAGGTCGACCTGTTAATCTGGCAGAAAACCGATTTGGGTTTCAAAGTCATCATTAACAACCGGCATGCGGGATTGGTGTACGAGAACCAGATATTCAAGGCCATTCACACGGGCGACCGCATGAAAGGATACATCGCCAACGTGCGCGAAGACGGAAAAATAGACGTTACGTTGCAGCCTATGGGGCAGAAGGTGGTTGCAGATTTTGCCGAAACGCTGTTGCAATATCTGCAAGATCATGACGGCTATTGCGACTTGGGCGACAAGAGTGATGCCGAAGAGATAAAACTTCGCTTCGAAGTGAGCAAGAAAACATACAAGAAGGCCATTGGTGACTTGTACAAACGCCGCCTCATATCGATAGAGCCAGATGGTATCTATCTACAGAAAACCCGCAATTAAGATTTGACAGCCTTGCGCGTTTGTTTGAGTGGCAATGTCGGCTTGTGTGACAAAAAAGGCATATATCTCATCTTTCTGGCTGTTTTTTGTTAAGCATTCAATCACTCAAATTGGGACTGTAGAGTTAAAAACGCATCGCATCTGAAGTCATGTACCTGTAGTTTTAGCATTCTGATTTGATAATTAATCTCTTCTATTTATCCATTGAGACAGTTCCCGATTTCATTATCACGTTATAACTTCTTATCAACAATGCTGTTAGTAGAAGACAATACACAATAAGAAGCAAGTGATGCAGCAAAGATTCAAAAATAAAAAAAGAGGCGTAAACCATTGGCTTACACCTCTTTTTTGAATAAATATTGTTATCTACTTACCTTGTCTTACTTCACTTCTTCAAAGTCTGCATCCTGTACGGTGTCATCAGATGAACCACTTTGGGTTTGCTGACCGTCACCTGCTTGCTGTGCACCGGCGTTGAAGCCAGCGTCTGCACCGGGTTGTGCGCCGCCTGCCTGGCTGTACATCTGTGCGCTGGCAGCCTGCATTACGGTGTTGAGGTTGTTGATGGCTGCGTCGATGGCGGCCACGTCCGCATTCTTGTGCGCGTCCTTCAACTGTTGCAAAGCGCTTTCAATGTTAGGCTTCTGGTCGGCTGGAATCTTATCACCGTTGTCTTTCAAGAAGTTTTCAGTGGTGAAGATCATTGAGTCAGCCTGATTCATTTTGTCAACCTTCTCACGCTCTGCCTTGTCGGCGGCTGCGTTTTGTTCTGCTTCGGCCTTCATGCGGTCGATTTCCTCCTGGCTCAAACCTGACGAAGCCTCGATGCGAATCTTCTGTTCCTTACCCGTAGCCTTGTCTTTAGCCGATACATTCAAAATACCGTTGGCGTCGATGTCGAAGGTAACTTCAATCTGTGGAACGCCACGACGTGCCGGAGCAATGCCTTCAAGATTAAACTGTCCGATGCTCTTGTTCTGTGCAGCCATGGGGCGTTCGCCTTGTAATACATGGATGGTCACAGCCGTTTGATTATCTACTGCGGTAGAGAACGTCTCACTCTTCTTGGTAGGAATGGTCGTGTTGGCATCAATCAATTTGGTCATCACACCACCCATAGTCTCGATACCCAATGTCAGCGGAGTTACGTCGAGCAATACGATGTCGCCCACGCCACTCTCTTTGTTCAAGATGGCTCCCTGAATGGCAGCACCTACGGCAACTACCTCATCGGGGTTCACACCCTTTGAAGGCTCCTTGCCAAAGTAGTTCTTCACCAAGGTCTGCACGGCAGGGATACGGCTCGAACCACCTACGAGAATCACCTCATCAATGTCTGAAGTAGAAATCTTGGCATCCTTGATGGCATTCTGGCACGGAACCAGACACGCCTGAATCAAGTCGTGTGCCAATTGCTCAAACTGTGCGCGCGTCAAGGTCTTCACCAAGTGCTTGGGCACACCGCCTTCAGCAGAGATATACGGCAGGTTGATTTCGGTTGATGTGGTGCTCGAGAGTTCAATCTTCGCCTTCTCGGCAGCCTCTTTCAAGCGTTGCATGGCCATCGGGTCTTTGGTGAGGTCGATGCCTTGGTCGGCCTTGAAATCCTTTGCCAGCCAATCAATAATCACCTGGTCGAAGTCATCACCCCCTAAGTGGGTGTCACCGTTGGTAGAAAGCACTTCAAACACGCCGCCACCAAATTCCAAGATGGAGATATCGAAGGTACCGCCACCGAGGTCGAATACGGCAATCTTCAAATCCTTGTGGGCCTTGTCCACACCGTATGCCAAAGCTGCGGCGGTAGGCTCGTTCACGATACGCTGCACTTTCAGTCCGGCAATCTCGCCTGCCTCTTTTGTGGCTTGGCGCTGTGAGTCGGAGAAGTAAGCCGGAACGGTAATCACCGCATCGGTCACCTCTTGTCCTAAGTAGTCTTCAGCGGTTTTCTTCATTTTCTGAAGTGTCATCGCTGAAATCTCCTGTGGGGTATATTTGCGTCCGTCAATGTCTATTCTTGGATAGCCATTTTCGTCAACCACCTTGAAAGGTACACGCTCGGCTTCTTTCTGGCTTTGTGCATACGTTTCACCCATGAAGCGCTTAATCGAGTATACCGTGTTCGTAGGATTGGTGATGGCCTGTCGTTTGGCAGGGTCACCCACCTTGCGCTCGCCGTCTTTTACAAAACCAACGACCGAAGGTGTTGTACGTTTTCCTTCACTATTGGCAATAACCACTGGTTCATTGCCTTCAAATACAGAAACACATGAGTTTGTTGTTCCTAAGTCGATTCCAATAATTTTTCCCATAATATGTTGTTTTTTAGTTTACGAGTTAATGAGTTTACGAGTTTGCTAATTGATAGTTCACAAGTAATACTGCTGATTTCGATACGCTCATATAAAAACAAATGTCATGCCAAAACACAACATATTGGCTCGGGCTGACATGAAATATGCCAACCTGTCACTTTGACATCATTGCTGTCATGTTAGGAAAGTGCTGGGGTAGGGGGATGCGCCTACGCTGTCATCCTATTTTTGTCATGTGATAGCCCATGGACTTCAGTTGCATGGCGGCACCCATCAAATACAGCTGGTGCAGCGCTGCAATCACGGCCCGGTAGGCATCTTCGGATCCTGGCGCGATGGATAGATGGTGCAACAAGTTGTTGGTTCTGGCGGCACATTCGCCAACCGTGTCTTGCAATTGTAGGGCTTGTTCGCGGTTCAAAAACAGAACTTTTTCGCGTATATAGTCGTCCATGTGGTCAAAATCAATGCGGTCGCGCAGGTAGGTGTACAGGTTTTCCACCTTATTATATAGTTCCCAATCTTTATCCCAGTATTTAGCCACAGCCATGCCCACATACATCATCCAACCGAAAACAACGGTAGGATAATGATTAAACTCTCGTACGGCATCGGGCATGTAGGCGTTGGCTATGTCGTACCATTTTCCTTCGATGTCGGGGGCATCCGGCAGGTGTTCGTCAACCTTGTCCAGCCCGTGAAGGTAGGTGTGCAGGTCGTGCTTAAAAATGGCTTCCGGTGTTTGTAAGTTGTCACTTGGGTGCATCATGTTTTTGTTCGTTGAGTTTGTATGGGGTGATGGTCATCCTTTTTCGATGGCCAGCTATCCGGCATGATTGTTTGTATTATGTCTATCATCATGCTGCCTGCAAAGATAAATACTTATCTGGAAAAAACAAAATGCTGAGTGGATGAGCCGTTGGATAACTCGTGGTCATGCGGATAGTTGACTGTGAAATTTATTGACAGCGATGCTCTCTCTCCTTCGCGTATTTACAACCAACTCTACTTTGGATTGCAAATACGCCAAACATGAGCGATTTTTCTATTTCGTTGTGATCCAGTGTGTTATGGTTGTTTTTCAGTTGTCATGCCTCCGTATGCAAGTATTGATTGGCCAAAAGCATAGCTTTAAGCAAGTAAGATGCATGCTTTTGGCTGGCAATTGCCTGTTGGTTGAACCGCAAGAGGATGCTTTTGTGAGCATTATCTCCTAGCAATTGCGGCAAAAAGTGATTTTTCAAAAGAAAAAATGGTCATGCTTGCATCCTGTGTGCCTATCGTTTTTTTCTATTTTGAAAGTTTTTATGAGCCATTTTTTGGGGTGAAAATTCAGAAAAAACCGAACAATTCATGCCTGGCGCATTACATTGATGGGGTGGGGATGTGGGGGCGATTTTCGTTCAACCACCTTGGGTAAAGGAGGATGTTTATTGTTGGCGGACGTGTGTAATATTGACAGTAATGCTTTTGTCGTTCAAAAAAACGCTGTATCTTTGGAAATGAATAATAGAAACAACCTGATGGCAAAGAAGAAACATAAAACGCAAGGCGGACAACAGTTCTTGTCAGATACCGACTATCTGAAACAGCGTATGCGGTCGGTTGAAATAGGGACATGCTATATTTCACCATCCATTCATGAACTAGGATTGGGGCATGTCGTGGTAACCCGCAGGCATACTGGAGGTAATGTCAGTGTGGGGTGTTATATGGTGGATACCTTTTGCCTGGGTGTGAAAGATTCGTTCTACCGCCTGCGGATGACTCCGTACGAATTTTCCTTCTTCATGAAGCCGCTGGAACGGGAGGGTGTTGAGGAATGCAGCTACGAGGAGGCTCACAATTGGATATATGGTGCCATTGACTTTGCAGAGGAAGGCGGCATAAAGCCCGACAAGAGCTTTGCTCTGACGAAGTATATACTGGAGGAAGATACGGACGACGTGCCGCTGATAGAATATGAGTTCGGCAAAGACGGCCAGCATTTTCTGGCTGTGGACAGTGAACTGGAGGCAAGCAAGTACCTCCCCACGCTGCGGAAGACGCTGGGCGACGATTTTGACTTCATGATTAATGACGACTTGGATGACTTCGATGAGGACTACGAAGATGAGTTTGACGACATGGAGGACGATGACTGGGACATGCCACGCAGCGGGACAGATGCGCTCGTGGACATGCCTTATACCTACAAGCATCCGCCTTATCCATCGACCTGTACCATCAAGCACGAGTGGCTGTTGCAGGAACTGGGTAAAAAGGAGAATGCCTTTGGACTGAAAGACGAGCTGACAGACCGTATTCTGACACTGCCCAAGGAGGAATCGCGGCAAGACTTAGAGCAAATTTTAGCGTTCAACCTGGGGTTAACCTGCGATGAAGATTTGACTGATGGCGATGATGAAGAGTTTATTGGCATTGTCGGCTCGTGCATTCTGTTACTGGGCGAGGTGGGGAACAGTGACAGTAGTTTGGATTTGGTATTGGAGATGATGAGGCAGTCGCCCGCGTTCTACGAGTATCATTTCGGTGATTTTGGTCCCGATATCTTGGTTCCGACGCTGAATAAACTTGGGCAACATCGAATCGACAAACTGCTGGATTATTGTAAGGAAGCGGGACTGTATACCTATGCCAAGTGTCAGGCAATAACAGCTTTGGCAAGCATTGGTGTTCTACAGCCTGACAGGCGGGACGAAATAGTAGGCTTGTTTAGAGAGCTTCTTGTGTTTGCCACAGAGCACTTGGCCGAAAATACCACCTTCACTCCTACGCTGACCGGACTGATGACTTGTGATGTGATGGACTTACAAGCCCGAGAGTTGTTGCCAGAACTGAAGAACCTGTATGATACCAGGCTGGTGGATGAGGGCATTGCCGGACATTTCAGTGAAATAGAAAAGCAGCTGACAGGGCAGCTTCCCATGCTCATTGGTATACAACAAGAAATGGACATTCGAAAAATATTTGCCAGGATGCGTACAATTTCATCAGATTAACAGTAGGTAGGTTTGATGGATGGAATTTCAGTTGTATGTCAAGAGAATGATAAATAAGAAAAACCATATCATTCCGCCTCATGACGGGTTGATATGGTTGAATGATATGAAATACCTTAGCCTGCTAAGGCTGTTCGTATTTTGACACGGTCATGCAGCTCGGTCTTATCAGAATTTGTAGGCAAGACCAGCAGAGATGACGCCTTGGTTGGTGTTTTTAATAATCTGGAATTTAACCTCTGCATTCAGGGCAAGCTTGTCTGTGAGGTCGTATTGGAAACCACCACCAAGGTTAAGACCAAGATTGCCGTCACTGTATGAATATTTGCTTCCTTCCACGACTTTACCTGTATGTTCGTCGAATGATTGAATGGCGCCATCAGCAGAAGCGTGGAGATAGGTAAGTCCCGCCAGAGGGTATACCTTGATATTGTTTCCAAGTGGGAAGAGATAATGTACATCCAGATTGAGATCCCACCAAGAAACGTTGTTCTTTTTTAGGAAGTAGTCGAATGTTGCCTGTGCGCGGATAGCGTCAGTGATTCCATAGCCACCCTTTACACCAATACCCAACGATTCGATTTCTGTTGGATACGCCAATTGCCCACCTAAATAGGCTTGACCCTTTTGCGCATAAGCGCCAATACTGAGCAATGCAATGACTGCTGTTAAAAATAATTTCCTCATAATTACGATGATTAAATGAATAATGTATCCTATTCCTTAGTCATTGATGCTTAGTGAGAACCAATTTTGACTGATACCACCAGCCTTGACTTATGGGTTAAGAAAATGTTGTTACAAAGATAGAAAATGTTTATTATTTAAGGATGAATATATCATCTTTTTTTTATTATGTTTTTTTTATTCCATCTTATCAGCGATCGCCTGCTTAATCTTTACTTCCAACTCTTCGCACAATTCTGGATTGTCTTTGAGTAAGTTTTTGGTCGCATCGCGTCCCTGTGCCAATTTAGAATCTTGATACGAATACCACGAACCGCTTTTCTTGATGATGTCATATTCAACACCAAGGTCAACAATCTCGCCAATTTTTGAGATACCTTCGCCGAAGGTTATTTCAAATTCAGCCTTGCGGAAGGGAGGTGCCACCTTGTTTTTAACCACTTTTACGCGAACCTGGTTTCCAAGAACCTCGTCGCCATCCTTCACACTCGATTTCTTGCGGATGTCAAGACGCACCGAAGCGTAAAACTTCAGCGCGTTACCACCTGTCGTTGTTTCAGGACTTCCAAACAGCACGCCTATCTTTTCGCGCAGTTGGTTGATGAAGATGCATGTGGTATTGGTTTTGCTGATGGTAGAAGTTAGTTTTCGCAAGGCCTGACTCATCAATCGGGCTTGCAGGCCAACATTGCTATCGCCCATGTCACCTTCTATTTCTTTCTTGGGAGTCAGTGCAGCCACTGAGTCGACAACCAGGATGTCTATAGCCGACGAGCGGATGAGTTGGTCGGCTATTTCCAACGCTTGTTCACCATTGTCGGGTTGTGAAATCCACAGATTGTCGACATCCACGCCCAACTTAGCCGCATAAAAACGGTCGAAAGCGTGTTCGGCATCGATGAAAGCAGCAATGCCGCCAGCTTTTTGTGCTTCGGCAATGGCATGGATTGCCAATGTTGTTTTACCCGACGACTCTGGCCCGAATATCTCTATGATTCTTCCTCGTGGATATCCACCAACGCCCAAAGCCACGTCTAAGGCGATGCTGCCAGTGGGAATTACTTCCACATCGGCTATTTGTTCGTCGCCCATGCGCATGATGGCGCCTTTACCAAAGTCTTTTTCTATTTTAGCCATCGCAGCTTGTAGGGCTTTCAATTTTCCCTCGCCGGATGTAGGATTGTTTGTTTGTTCTTTTGCCATAAATAAATGGAAGCCTCACCCCCGTCCCCTCCCCAAAGGGGATGGGCGTAGATAGCTTCTTTTTTTATTGTTATTGTTTAATAATGTTATTTCTCACTGTTGATTAAATGAACGGTCATTTATTGTTTATCTTTATTGGTAAGCAATGATGCTTTCAGCAGAAAGTCTAATCACTCCCCTCCCTTTCGGGGAGGGGCAGGGGGAGAGGCCTCTTTTCATTCCTCTCCAAACACTTCGTGCCAAGGCAAGCCTTGCTTGTTGAGTTGTTCCATGAAGGGGTCGGGGTCGAAGTCTTCTACATTCCAAACGCCGGGTTTCTTCCAAAGACCTTTCAGGAACATCATGGCACCAATCATGGCAGGCACACCAGTGGTATAGCTCACTCCTTGCATCCCCGTTTCTTTGTAGGCATCCTGGTGTTTGCAGTTGTTGTAAACGTAATAGGATAGTTCTTTGCCGTCTTTTATACCACGAATGCGACAGCCGATGCTCGTCTCACCGTCGTAGTTCTCGCCAAGGTCTTGTGGATTGGGCAAAACGGCTTTCAAGAATTGTAGAGGAACAATGTTCACCTTCACCTTCTTGCCCGAACCGTCTGCCAATTCAGCTTCGTATTCAATCTCGTCAATGCGCGACATTCCCAAGTTTTGAATGACATCCAGATAGTTAAGGTATTGCTCTCCGAAAGTCATCCAAAAGCGAGCCTGCTTGATGGTAGGATAGTTTTTCACCAAACTTTCCAGCTCTTCGTGGTGCATCAGATAGCTCTCACGCGGCCCAATGTTTGGGTAAGTAATGGGTTTATGAATTTCTAACGGTTCGGTTTCTATCCATTTGCCGTCTTTATAATAAAGACCCTTCTGCGTAATCTCTCGAATATTGATTTCTGGATTGAAGTTTGTGGCAAATGCCTTGTGGTGATTGCCCGCATTACAATCCACGATATCCAAATAATGTATCTCGTCGAAATAATGCTTGGCTGCGTAGGCGGTGAAGATACCACTCACGCCTGGGTCGAAACCACAACCCAGGATGGCCGTAAGTCCAGCCTGCTCAAACTTTTCTTTGTATGCCCATTGCCATGAATATTCAAAGTGCGCCTCGTCTCTGGGCTCATAGTTGGCCGTGTCCAGGTAGTTGCAACCACAGGCCAGACAAGCCTCCATGATGGTGAGGTCTTGGTAGGGCAAAGCCAAGTTGATGACCAATTCGGGTTGATAATCGTTCATCAGCGATTTGAGTTGTTCCACATCGTCAGCATCTACCTGAGCTGTTTTGATGCTTGGCTTACCAATTGCTTTCACAATTTCATCACATTTTTCCTTTCGTCGGCTTGCTATCATGAAGTCAGTGAAAACCTCTGGGTTTTGTGCAATCTTAAATGCGGCAACTGTTGCCACGCCACCGGCGCCAATCATTAAAACTTTTGACATGATAAAGATTCCCCGTCACCCCCAGCATGTGGAGGAGAGTGCCTCGCAGGGTACGCTTTTAGCGGCACTTTCTGTTGGTTGTTATACGTTATTTTATTTCTTCACTCTTGATTCCCAAGGCGTTCATCAGCGAGTAGCCCAATATCTCTTGCCTGAAGTTGCCTCCTGGTAAGGGTTGCATGGCAAACACCGTGATGCGCTTGTCGTCGTCTACCTGTTGCAACACATGGCGCATACGGTCGTACAGACCATCTTTCTCGAAGTTTGGAACGATCATCACGCGTTTCACATTAGGCTGTTCGCATGCTGCTTGCACAATCTCCATCAGGAAGTCTGTCTCATCAACAATCTCCTCGATGGGCAGCGAACTGAGCATGAATTCACCCAAGTGGTCTTTGAAAGCCTTTCCGTTCAGGTCACTTTCATAATCAGATGGCATGAAATTCTCCATGCCCTTCCTGTCTTTTCGATGAATCAGCACCACCTGAGTTTGGTGTTCACCCTCCCTGATGCCGCCGTCAAGCGCCACGCAGTCTAACCACCTGGGCAGGTCAGCAGCGGGAATACGTCGCCCAATCATCCGCTCGAAGTTGACGATGAGGTCAAAAGTCACGCTGTCAACATAATCAGCATCTGCGATGATGATGTTTTCGCTCCATTGCGCTTCGCTGTTGATTTGTGTATCCATACCTTGCAAAGTTAGTGAAAAAAGTAAGAATAAGCGGCTGAATGCCATTCTTTTTATTTTCTAATTTTGGAATTATCAATTATTCTGGCCCATGTGACTGAAATGTGTCATGTAAAAACAAACAACACATCCCTTATTTCCTTCAAAACCAATCTCAATGAGTTTGGAGGCTAATATCAATGACTTTGGAGGTCAAACTCAATGACTTTAGAGGCCAATCTCATTGCTTTTGGAAATCTGTATTTTTGGCCTGTTTTTCAGGCCGACGACGGGTTCGTAGTTCTATGTTGAGGTTGGGATATGCCATTAGAAGGGTGTTGCAAAATAAAGAGGGTGTTAATAATAATAAAGATGTGTTTTTTTTTGGTTGTTCAGTAGGCAACAACTATCTTTGCAAAGATTTTTCAGCCAAGGCTATCAAAGACACTTTTCAGCACTCTGTAGCATGATTTCAGCTGAACTTAACGAAAAATAATTAGATATAAATTTTATGACATCTTTAACGTTAGCGATTGTTGTCGTTTTCATCATTGGTTATCTATGTATAGCCATTGAGAGTGTTACTAAGGTGAATAAGGCCGCTGTTGCCTTATTGATGTTCGTGTTCTGCTGGACACTGTTCATGCTCGACCCAAATGCGTATATGCCTGGGGTTACGGGGCAAGACTTGATTAACCAGGTGAGCCATGTCATTGAAAAGCATTTGGGTAGTACGTCTACCACTTTGTTCTTCTTGATGGGTGCCATGACCATTGTCGAGGTGGTTGACCAGAATGGTGGATTCAACTTCGTGCGCGATGTCATGAAGACTAAGAGCAAGCGAACCCTGTTGTGGCGTATCGCTTTCATGACTTTCATCCTCTCTGCCATCTTGGATAACCTGACTACCAGTATCGTGATGATCATGATTTTACGCAAGTTGGTACATAGTCACGAAGACCGTTTGATATATGCTTCTTTGGTCATCATCTCGGCTAACGCCGGTGGAGCGTTCTCGCCTATCGGCGATGTAACGACCATCATGCTTTGGAACAAGGGTGTTATCACGGCATTGGGTGTGATGGAGGAAATCTTCCTGCCATCGGTTGTGGCCATGGTTGTGCCGGCATTCATCATGCAATATTCATTAAAAGGCGATTTGGAGATGGCGGAAGTCAACATGAAGTCCGACTATCAAGTGCTTGACTTTACTGAGCGGCAGCGCAAAGTGATATTCATCGTCGGTGTAGGTGGCTTGATGTTCGTGCCCGTTTTCAAGAGCTTGACTCACCTACCGCCGTTTGTTGGCATCTTGTTGGTGCTGGGCGTACTTTGGACAGTCACCGAGGTGTTCTACCGTGGGCTGGATCATAAAAAAGATGGAATGGGTAAGCGCGTGAGCAGACTGTTGTCTAACATCGATATGTCCACCATTCTCTTCTTCCTTGGTATCCTCATGGCAGTGGCTTGTTTGGAAGAAATTGGCGTGCTGGGTGGCCTGGGCGTATGGCTCAACGACGTGTCTAACGGCAACCACTATGTGGTGACAGGTGTGATAGGTGTGATTTCCAGTATCGTAGACAATGTTCCCTTGGTGGCAGGATGCATGGGCATGTACCCCTTGGAGGCTGTGGGCGATATGGCTATTGATGGAATTTTCTGGCAGTTGCTGGCTTACTGTGCCGGCGTTGGTGGGTCTATTCTCATTGTGGGCAGTGCGGCTGGCGTGGTTGTGATGGGCCTGGAGAAGATTACCTTCGGTTGGTATATGAAGCATGTCAGCTGGTTAGCCTTCGTTGGTTACCTTGCCGGTATCTTGAGTTACTGGGTTATCAGATCGTTCATCATACCTATGCCCTAATAATTTCACTGAACAACGCATTACAAAATGGTACGACTGAACTGATTGAAATATGAAATAATGGTGAACAAACGTACGACATTCCTGTCTGTGTTATTGCTGATAATGGTATCGGTGATGGCACAGACAGGTCCTTTTTTTGAGCAATACCTCGCCAATGCCACCGCGTTTGTTAACCTCCGCTGTATCCTAAGAACGGATTTGACGATACGATAAAAGATAACCGCCGCACGCGTTGTATTGGAATCAGCGATTAATGACTGATGAAAATGGTTGTGCCACCGTTGATTATTGCAACGGACGCAATGCCACTTACATGAATGCGGATATCGAAACCTTGGTGGATGGCAAGCCTGCTGCGGTGAATACGCTATCTTATCCTACGAGAAAAAGGTAGCATGATATTGCAAGTGTTTCATGGGATGGCCACCCCATGTGGTGTCACCGACATACCTGAATCCTTGCGCTACATACAGTTTTTCGGCCAAAGGGTTATCTTTGTCTACCAATAAACCAATCTTGTGAATACCCATTGATTGGGCCTTTCTAATCGATTCCATGATGAGTCGTTTAGCAATACCTTGTCTTCGATAGTCGGGATTAACGGCCAAGCTGTCGATGTATAGTTCATCATTATCGGCTTCATCAATCTGGTTCTGGTAATCTATATCGAATTTTTTGAGTGCAGCGTCAACGAATGGCTGCCGAAGGTCATGCAGCTGGGCACCATCATAGCTCACGCAAACGCCGATGACCTCATCTTCATCGTTCAATGCAACCAAGGTGTTGGTATAACTGTATTGTGACTTTTCCAGCGCAACGAGCTCTGTCAGCAGGTCTTCAAAATCGATTAACGTATGATGAGGCCCAGCCAAGTTTTGACAACATTCATAATTCATGGCCAGCATGATATACTTTGCAATCTCTCTGGCCTGGTGTTTACTTGCTTGTGTTATCTTCATTTCTTCTTTTTTAAATTAAACTCGAAACAGAGTCCACCTGTTTCTACATTGTGAACTTGTATGCTTCCTCCGTGCAACATGATGGCATTTTTGACGATAGCCAATCCAAGTCCGGTGCCACCGAGCTTCCTACTTCTGCCTTTGTCTACGCGATAGAATCGTTCGAACAGTCTGGCAAGGTGCTGATTTGATACGCCTATGCCGTTATCTCGAAAGGTAAACTTCCATTCTTGCTCATCTTCTTTTCCGTCAAGGGTGATGGTTGTCCCGTCGCCAGCGTACGTAATGGCATTGTCAGTCAAGTTTCTGAATACGCTGTACAGCAAACTTTGATTGCCTTGAATGATGACGTTTTCTGGTAAGTTGTTGACAAAAGCCATGTGATGATTTTGCATTTGCAGTTCCGTTTCCTTGCAGATGTTCTCAATCATCTTCGAGATGTTTACGGGTGAGTACTCCATCAAGTCGGGAGCATCATCAATTCTGTTCAGCGTAGAGATGTCTTGTAGCAAGGAAGTGAGCCGTTGACTCTGAGCATAGCTGTGTTGCAAGAATTGTTGTCGCGTTGCTTCATTGATGTGAGGGTTGTCCAAGATGGATGTCCTGTTCCTGTCTGGTGCTCTGAAGACGCTTGTATATCTTGATGATTCGTTCGGCTATTTCGCCCAACTCGTCGTCTGGAAAGGCAATCAAGTCTTCGGTATCGAGGCTCTCATTGTGGTCGGCACGACTGGCAAACAACTTCAATTTGGTGATGTTGGCCGACAGCCTTCTTAAGAATCGCCACAACACCAGCGTCAAGATGACAATCGCTGTGAGTGCAAACCAAATGAAATGTTGGTCGGCTTGCAGCGATTTAGCTAAGCCATTGTTGTAGGGCAAGGCACTTCGAATGGTCATTTTGTCATCCTTGAAATAGGTTGCCGAATAGAAAAACTCTTGTTTCAGGGTCTTACTATTTCGTTCTACGCTCGAGCCTGTCCCCTTTTTCCGTGCTTCAATGACCTCCGGACGGTTGGCATGATTCTTGAAGTGACTGTAGTCTTTTTGGAAATTGTCAAAGATAACCTGTCCTTGATCATCGATTAATGTTACCCGCAGGTTAGGTATGCTGTGCGTCTTCACATAGGTGCTCAGCGTTTGTTCGTCTTTCTTGCCCAAGTATTGAATGGCATCTGCCATCCCGGTGTTATAGCCTTGCAGCCTCATGTTCAGCAGTTCCCGCTTGTATTGCTTTTCTCTTGTCTGTTGAAAGACGATGAATGAGATGGCAAAAAGCAAGAATACGGCCAAGATACTGATGTACAGTTTGCTGCCTACCGATACCTTTCTCATAGAACATCAAAGTAGTATCCAAAGCCAAGTCGGGTGACAATGCACTTGGCGAATCGCCCAATCTTCTTTCTTAGTCGTGTAATGTTCACGTCTACCGTGCGGTCAAGCACCAAAACGTCCTTTGGCCATATCCTGTCTATGAGCTCCTGACGTGAGAAGACGTGTCCCTTTTCAGAAAGAAATAGGTGCAGTAACTCGAACTCTGTCTTGGTGAAAGGAACATTTTCACCGTCGATGGTCACTGTCTTTTTGTCCAAATCCATCTCCAACCCTTGGTATTTCAGCGTCTTCGGCTCTGTGTGATCGTCAGTTTCGTTGGTCCTTCGGATGACAGCACGAATGCGAACCAATACTTCGCGAATGGAGAAAGGCTTACTGATATAGTCGTCAGCGCCAAGATTGAAGCCGGTTACCGTATCGTTCTCGGTATCGCGAGCGGTCAGAAAGATGATGGGAATGCTGGCTGTCTTGGGATTCTCTTTCAGCTTTTTAGCCATGGAAAATCCCGACATCTCACCCATCATCACGTCTAACAGCAGGAGGTTGAACGATGAAATGTCCATCATCATGGCCTCTTCGGCAGAGTTTGCCGTTTCTACCACATAGCCTTCTGTTTCCAAATTAAACTTCAGAATTTCACATAAGTCTTGTTCGTCGTCTACAACGAGAATACGATATTTGTTCTCTTTCATATAGTTTGTTATCTATTTTCACTTGACAAAGTTAGCATGTTGGCTCTTCATAAGCATGTCAAACGTGTTACAATCGTATTACTTTTAGACATAATTCCAGCTGGGCGTGCTTGAAGTATGCATCTGGTGGCAGACCGATCGCCACTTGCCTAATGCTACAAAGTTAAGCAATAAAAAGCATTTTGTCAAGTCTTGGCGGTAATTATTTAATAAGGTAGATCGATATACGGTAGCGGGAAACCTCTTTGTGGTGGCCTCCCGCTATGCTTTTTCGATGTGTAGATGTGCTGTTACTGCTTTTTATAATGGATATTCGTCGAATGCGTAGAGTGCCGTTGAGAGATAACGCTCACCGGTATCGGGCAGTAACACCACAATCTTCTTGTCCTTATTCTCTGGTCGTAGGGCCAATTCGGCTGCTGCAAAGGCTGCTGCCCCAGACGAGATTCCTACCAACAGCCCCTCCTGTTGAGCCAATTGTCGACCTGTTAGGATGGCGTCATCGTTGTCTACGGTCAGTATTTCGTCTACCACTTCAGCATGATAGGTTTGAGGAATAAAGCCGGCCCCAATGCCCTGAATCTTATGCGGTCCCGATTTTCCGCCGCTCAAAACCGGTGAAGTCGTGGGTTCCACGGCCACAATTTTGATGTTGGGGTTCTTCTCTTTGAGGTATTTGCCGATGCCAGAGAGCGTTCCACCAGTTCCCACGCCAGCCACAAAGATATCAATGTCGCCGTCGGTGTCGTTCCATAATTCAACAGCCGTGGTGTCGTAATGTTTCTGGGGATTAGCAGGATTGGTGAATTGTCCCAGTATCACCGCACCTTCTATGCTGTCTCTCAGCTTCTCGGCCGCCTTGATGGCGCCATTCATCCCATCCTTACCAGGGGTCAACTCAACCTTGGCACCGTAGGCTTTGACAAGGTTTCGGCGTTCAACACTCATGGTCTCGGGCATGGTGAGAATCAGTTTGTAGCCTTTTACGGCCGCCACCAATGCCAATCCTACGCCCGTATTGCCACTGGTAGGCTCGATGATGGTGGCACCGGGCTTCAAGGTTCCATCTTTCTCTGCGGCTTCCACCATTCCCAGAGCGATGCGATCTTTCACGCTGCCGCCTGGATTGAAGAACTCTACCTTGGCCACAAGGGGCGTTTTAAGTCCGCGAAAGGCTGAATATTTGTTCAACGCTACCAAAGGGGTCTTACCAATCAGGTCTGTCATTTGTTTTGCAATCTTGTTCATGTTGTCTGTCGCTTTTAATGAATAAATAGTTTCTGGGTGCTCTCCTCATCATGTTCTTCCGTCCTTTTTCTGCTTGCTTGTTCTCGTTCAGCGTGCCGTTTTCGCAGCGATTGGTGGGGAAATATTGTCATGCGGCGTAGCTCCCCATGAATGATACGGCAAATATACACAAAAAAACGATGGTATGCAATCGCACGATAATGGTATTTGGTCTACCACGATTGTGGTATTTTGCACCTTCGTGATCCGTCCTTTCTTTGGTAAGTGCAATGGGTAGACATCTAAAAAACATGTCATTAAAAGGTCATTGTGCTTGCCTCATTGGTGATAAATGCTTATATTTGCCCAACTAACAGTGCCTGATGCGTCATGATTGGCTCACCTTGTTTCATGCCAACCTCAGGTACATAACGCACAAAGCTCATGAAATACGCTGATTACATCGAAAAGGTAGAGATAGACTCGTTGTGGAGTGGTCGCAAGCATGTGGTCTGGAATCTTGACAGACAGGTTAACGTGCTGAGCGGTGTCAATGGTGTTGGCAAGAGCACCATCTTGAACCGGGTGATCAAAAGCTTGTCAGAAGGTGGCGACTTTAACTCGCATTTGCCCAAAGGGGTACACATCACGGTGTCACCGGCCGATGCCACGGCCATCCGTTACGATATTATCCGGTCGTTCGACCGACCGTTGATGAGCTCGGAGATGGTTGCCAAGGTAGACATTAGTTTGGCCACTGAGCTAGACTGGCAGCTCTTTCAGTTGCAGCGCAAGTATCTGGATTATCAGGTAAACATCGGCAACCGCATCATCGAGGTGTTGCAGAAGGGGGGCGCAGATGCAGCCGTTGAGGCGCAACGCGTATCGGCCAACAAGTTGAAATTTCAGGATATGGTGGACAAACTGTTTGCCGAAACGGGCAAAACCATCGTCAGAACCGAGAATGAGATACGTTTCATGCAGATGGGAGAGAAGCTCTTGCCCTACCAATTGTCAAGTGGCGAGAAGCAAATCTTGGCCATCTTGCTTACCGTGCTGGTGGAAGATCGCCTGCCCTACGTGCTGCTCATGGACGAACCAGAGGTGAGTTTGCACGTGGATTGGCAGGAACAACTCATCGACCTGATACTGAAACTCAATCCCAATGTGCAGATTATCCTCACTACGCATTCGCCTGCCGTCATCATGAATGGGTGGATGGGACATGTCACCGAGGTTAGTGACATAACGGATGTTCACAGATAGGAAAGGTCTGGATGTGAAAAAGGCACATGAATCATGGGTAAAAAACTAAAAGACAACCTCTCCTCACGCTATTTCGAGGCGGCTAACAAGATGAAGTCGCAAAACGCCAGACGCCGCATCGCAGCCTATGTGGAGAGTTATGACGACATATTTTTCTGGCGTTCTGTCTTGAGTGACTTCGAAGACGACACCCGGTATTTCCAGGTGATGTTGCCCTCTCGCATGCAACGTCTTGATAGAGGCAAAAAAGCGGTGCTGATGAACCTGCTCATGGACAAGGTGGGGCGTGACATGATTGCCTGCGTGGACGCCGATTACGACTATCTTATGCAGGGTGCCACCGAGATGTCGAAGCAGGTAACAACTAATCCTTACGTCTTTCACACCTACGCTTACGCCATTGAAAACCTGCAATGCTATGCGCCATCGTTGTACGAAACCAGCGTTATGGTTACCCTCAATGACCATCACATCTTTGACATGGAGGCTTATCTGCGCGACTATTCGCGAGCCATCTTCCCGCTTTTCATATGGAGCATCTGGTTTTATCGAACGCCCAATTATGGCGAGTTCACCATCATGGACTTTCTGCGCGTCATCGAACCGGGACACTTTACCATGGCGAAGGCTGAGGACATGGTGGCCAGAGTGCGCAGAAAGGTGGGCAAACGCATCAACCAACTGCAACAAAAATATCCAAACAACAAGGAAAATTATCTGCAAGTAAAGGAGGATATCAAGCGACTTGGCGTAACCCCCGATACCACCTATTTATATATACAAGGTCATCATCTCTTCGATAAGGTAGTGGTGCCCATGCTCAACAAGGTTTGTATGCAGCTTATTCGTGAGCGAGAAGTTGAGATTTCTCAACAAAGTGTTCACGGCACCCAGCAGCGTAACGAACTGTCCTGTTACCGCAACAGCATTGAAGCCATTCCGTCGATGCTCAAAAAGAACACCCGTTACAAGCAATCAGAGCCGGTGGCGCGTATTCAGGCCGATCTTCAACGATATTTAGAGCTGACAAAACAAAACCATACAAACAACGACACAGACCGGAAGTAGCCTGTGCCCAGATAAATATTTAAAGCCATTTGATGATGTTAGATTTAATTTTTGCCGTATTGGGAATTTGCTTGCTGCTGGTCTTCGTGGTGCCAGGCACATACAATTATGTGAAGGTGGTGAGGGAGAATGTGCGGGAGAAAGATGCTAAAAACGCCTTTTTCAACACGCTGTTTTTTGTCGTCGTGCAGGTGCTGGGCATCCTTTTATTAAAATCTATTGGCGTTTTCAAGGGCTTTGATACCATTGCAGCATACCTGCGTTGATGCAACGCCACGCATAGGGCGTTGAGCATGGGTTTCAATGTCATTGAGTTTGGGCATCAATAGCATTGAGTTTGGCCATCAATAGCATTGACTTTGGAGGGCAAACTCAATGCTATTGGAATGATATCTATATCTTCTTGTCAACCAGGCGATTAACCATAATAAGAAAGGTCTGCACCATGACGTGTTTCCATGGTGCAGACCTTTCCTAATTGTGAGTTTCTTTGCTACTCTTCTTTATACGTAGGTTTCGAGGAACTTCACGGTTCCTTCCACCTTTAACTCTCGGGTTGTGGCGGGAATCAAGATGGTTTCGCCGGCGCGGAGCGATGTTTCGTTCCCCTCGTTGTCCGTTATTTTGCCCTCACCCTTCACGCCAATGAGGATGACAAAGCTGTCCAACTCGCTGTAGTCGAGTGTCATCGGCTCGTCAAGGTCGTACACAGCCGTGTTGAAGTAGGGACAGTGAACGAGGCTCACACCTTGGTTCTTGGTCGACGTATAATCGGTGCGATAATCTTTTTCTACGTTGTAGTTGATGCATTCGGCAGCCTGCGCGGTGTGCAGTTCGCGATAGTTGCCGTTCTTGTCCTTGCGTTTGAAGTCGTAGATGCGGTAGGTCACGTCGGATGTTTGCTGAATCTCGGCCAGGAAGCATCCCGTGCCAATGCTGTGAATGCGGCCGGCTGGCAGGAAGAAGCAGTCGCCTTCTTTCACCGAGTAGTCGGCAATGGCGTCGAGAATGGTATCGTTCTCCACCATCTGTTTGTACTCTTCGGGCGTGATTTCTTTCTTCAGTCCGCTTCGCAGGTGTGCGTTTTTGTCGCTGTCCATGATGTACCACATCTCCGTTTTGCCACGGCTCTTCCCTTGTTTCTTGGCAATCTCGTCCGTGGGATGTACCTGGATGGAAAGATCTTGTCGGGCATCAATGAACTTGATGAGCAGGGGAAACTCGTCACCAAAGCGCTCATAGTTGGCTTCTCCAATGAGTTTGCCTTTCAATTCGCGCACAACGTCGTTCAAGGCGCGGCCTTCATACTCGCCTTCACTGACGATAGTCTCGTTGTCTTTCACGCCGGATATTTCCCAACTCTCGCCAACGTTTTCCAGTTGTTCGTCGAGTTTCTTGAATGGAATGATTTTGTCGCCCCCCCAAATGGTTTGTTTGAGCAGGGGTTTAAACTTGAGTGGTTTCATATTTTTTTATTTTATGTTGACAGATTTGTTGTCTTCTTGTTTAATTATCTTTCCAGAACGCCGGTGACAGAATGACCAACACGCTGAATATTTCCAAACGCCCGATGAGCATGAGCAGTGCGCATACCCACTTCACAAAGCCGGGTAGAATGCTCCAACTCATCGTCGGTCCGATTTCAAGTCCCAGCGTTGGCCCCACATTGCCCATGCAGCTGAGGATGATGGTGATGGAGTTGGTGCTGTCGATGTTGGCCATCATGAGTACGAACGAGGCCAGCAGGCACAAGATGAGGTACATGGTGAGGAAGGCCAGAAGGGTTCCTCGCTTCTGGTAAGGTATGTTGGTGCCGTTGACCTTCAAAGGCAGTACGGCGTTGGGGTGCAGTATTTGTTTGAATTCATTGTGGATAGTTTTGAGCAACATCACCACCCGAATGGACTTGAAGCCACCACTCGTCGAGCCCGAACAGGCTCCCATGAACATGCAGGTGGCCAGGATGACCCAGGTGACGTGTGGCCATTGGCCGGCGTCATCGTTGAACAGACCGGTGGTGGTGATGAACGAAACGACTTGGAAGATGCCCGAACGGAACGCTGGTTCTAAGTCGTAGCCCCGATTAATCATCAATTCGAGCATGATGAACAAGCTGAAGAGGATGACAATACTTAGGTAGAACTTGAACTCAGAGCTTTTAAATAGTGTCTTGATGCGCCGCTTCACCACTGTTGTATACAGCAAGGTGAAGTTCACACCCGATAGAAAACAAAAGAGAGTGCAGATGTATTCCAGCGCCGGAGAGTGGAAAAACTCGGTGCTGCTGTTGTGTGTGGAAAAGCCTCCCGTAGCCGTTGTGGTCATTGAATAATTAACGGCATCGAACCAGTTCATTCCATAAAGGATGAAACAGCCTATGCAAGCGATGGTAAGCACGAGGTACACGGTGAGAATCCACTTGGCACTGGTGGAGAGCCTTGGGTGTAATTTCGACTTGATGGGGCCGGTTGCTTCGGCTGCAAACACCTGAACAGATCCTCCTACCATGGAGGGAAGCAGGGCGATGGTGAAGAACACGATGCCCAAACCGCCAATCCATTGGGTCAATGAACGCCAAAAGAGTAGGGCGTGGGGTAACACTTCTACGTCATCTATGATGGTGGCGCCGGTGGTAGTGAATCCCGACATCGTTTCGAAGTAGGCATCTGTGAAGCCGTGAATGTAGCCACTGAGGGTAAAGGGGAAAGTGCCAAAGAAGCTGAAGACTATCCATGAGAGCGTTACCACCAGGTATGCGTCGCGCCTGGACAAGTAGTTATTGGAGTTACGGCCCAGGTATCTCAGGATAAAGGCTGTGAAGAGACTGATGAATACCGACAGAAGAAAAGCCATGGCATCATCTTCACCGTAGAAAAGAGCCATACCGAAACAGGCGAAAAGGATGAAGGCTTCGATGAAAAGTAGCGAGCCTATCACTTTATATATAGTCCTGAGGTTGATCATTGCTTGCTGTTTTGACGTTGCTAAATGAAGAGTCTTTCTATCGTCTTGAGGTTGATGTTGTGGCAGAACACCATGACAATGTCGCCAGCCTGTATCTGTGTATGTCCCGAAACGAGCATTCCTTCATCTCCTCTGACCAGTCCTCCGATGGTTGCCTCTTTGGGTAAACCTAAATCTTTCACAGGCTTTTTGGTAACACGCGAGCCTTCTTGCGCCACAAACTCGGCCACATCGGCATTGGCAGACATGATGAAGCGCATGTTCATGACTTTAGCATCGAGCATGATTTGATAGATGTGACTGGCTGCAATGGCCTTTTTGTTGATGATGGTGCCGATGTCCAGGCTTTCAGCCATGCTCACATAGTCAACGTTCTCCACCATGGCAACGGTCTTTCTAACGCCCAATCGCTTGGCTGTCAGGCAGGCCAGAATGTTGGTTTCGGCATTGTTGGTCAGGGCAACGAAGGCTTGTGTGTTCTTAATGCCTTCCTCTTGTAGCAGCTGGGTGTCACGACCGTCGCCGTTGATGATGAGGGCTTTGTCGTCGTCCAACAGGTTATTCAGCTCTTCACATCGCTCCTCGTTGATTTCAATGAGCTTGGTATCCAAGTAATCGGGCATGGTGTTGATGGCTCTGACGGCCGTTGCACCGCCGCCCATGATCATCACATTCTTCACGTCTACGTACAGTTCTTTGCCCACTATCTTGCGGATGTAGGGGATATATTGCGTAGTTGTCATGAAGTAAGCCAAGTCGTAGAGCTTCAATTCGTCGTTACCACCGGGGATGATGGTTTCATTTAAACGCTTGATGGCCACCACATGATACGGATCATCGGGTCCGCAGAGGTTCTTCAGCGGGTTGTTGAGTATCTCACAGGTTTCCCTTAGCTTGATGGCCAACATCACTAATGCGCCATTGTGGACATCCCATCGCTGACGAACCCACGACATTTTGAGTCCGTTAATGATGTCTACGGCGGCCAACTTCTCTGGGTAAATCAGCGAACTGACACCCAATCCAGTAAAGAAATCCTGTAGTTCGGGGGCTGTGTATTCGCTGTTGCTGATTTTGGCAACGGTCTTTTTGGCTCCTAAGGCTTTGGCCAGAACGCACGAAGTGATGTTCAGACTCTCTTCAGGCGTTACGGCAATGAACAAATCCGCATGTTCAGCACCCGCTTCGCGCAATGCCTTAATGCTGCTGGGTGAGGCTTGTGCGGTCAGTAGGTCAAAGTCGCTTCCTATCTGAACCAGCCGTTCGTCGTCTTCATCAATCAGCGTAATGTCTTCATGGTTGCGTGAAAGCATCTTGGCCAGATGTGTGCCGATGCCGTAAGCGCCACATATGATAATCTTCATGTTTATGTGATTTTTCGAAAATCCTTTATTGTTTCAAGTGTTTCAGACTTGGTCTGATGCCAGCATGGCTTCGATGTTTTGCTGGATGTGGGGTGCGTCCAGTCCCACGATTCTCCTCAGTTCGTCCACTGAACCATGCGTCACAAACTCGTCGGGCAATCCCATTCGCTGCACGCTTGGGGCATATCCATGGTCATTGAACCACTCCAAAACGGCCGAACCGAAGCCGCCGTTGCGCACGCCGTCTTCAATTGTGATGACCTTCTTGAACTTTTTCCCAATCTCATCCAACAGCTGATTGTCCAAAGGTTTGATGAACCGCATGTCGTAATGGGCCACCTTGTCCTGCTGAGGCAATGCTTGAATGGCCTTCTGTGCATCATTTCCAATGGGGCCCACTGTGAGGATGGCTACTTCATCGCCGTCTTTTAACTTGCGACCCGTGCCCACTTTGATTTCTTCCAGGGGGCATTTCCAATCCTTGTTCACCCCTCTGCCGCGCGGATAACGGATGACAAACATGCCCTTGTCGGGCAGTTGAGCCGTGTACATCAATCGTCTCAGTTCCTTTTCGTCCATCGGTGCGGCGATGGTCAGGTTGGGGATGGGGCGCAAAGCCGCTAGGTCGAACACGCCATGGTGCGTGGGTCCGTCCTCACCAACAAGTCCTGCACGGTCCAAACACAGTACCACGGGCAGGTTGAGGATGGCCAAGTCGTGGATGATATTGTCGTAAGCGCGTTGCGCAAACGAGCTGTATATGTTGCAAAATGGTTGCAAACCTTCTTTTGCCATGCCGCCGGAAAAGGTCACCGCGTGTCCTTCGGCAATGCCAACGTCAAACGCTCGGTCGGGCATGGCTTTCATCAGCTTGTTCATCGAGCAACCGGTTGGCATGGCAGGGGTAACACCTACAATCTTTGGGTTCTGCAAAGCAAGCTCTACCAGCGTGTCACCAAAAACGTCTTGGTAACGCGGTGGCTCTTCAGAACAGTCTTTAACGATGCGTTCACCCGTCTCGGCGTTGAATCTACCTGGTGCATGCCATTCGGTTTGTGACTGCTCGGCAGGCTTGTATCCCTTGCCTTTGGTGGTGTGCAGATGCAGCAGTTTGGGGCCTTTCATGTCCTTCAGCTGCCGCAAGATGCGCACGATTTCAGTAACGTCGTGTCCATCAAAAGGTCCGAAGTACCGGATGTTCATGCCCTCGAAGATGTTCTGTTGGTGGCTGATGGCCGACTTGATGGCGTTATTGAGCCTCAGGATGCCTTTCTTTCTGTTCTCATTGAGGTAGCCACGTTGATGGAGCCATTGCGAAGCCTTGAACCTCAGCTTGTTGTAAGTGGCATTCGTATCGAGGGTTAAGAGGTATTTTTCCATGCCACCCACTGCGTGGTCGATACTCATGTCGTTGTCGTTGAGGATGATGAGAAGGTCGTTCGGAGTCGACGAAACGTTGTTCAGTCCCTCGAACGCCAATCCACCACTCATGGCACCATCGCCGATGATGGCTACAATCTTCTTGTCATTCTCGCCACTTTTCTTGGCTGCGACGGCCATACCCAATGCCGCCGAGATGGAATTGGAGGCATGTCCACAGGTAAAAGTGTCGTACTGGCTCTCCAAAGGAGTGGGAAATGGGCGCAGTCCATGCAGTTTTCGGTTGGTGGAAAACAGCTCCCTCCGCCCGGTAAGTATCTTGTGTCCATAGGCTTGGTGACCCACATCCCATACAAGTTTGTCGCTCGGTGTGTCAAACACATAATGTAGCGCCACGGTAATCTCAATGGCTCCCAGCGACGACGCGAAGTGTCCGGGGTTTACGGAGACCTCTTGAATGATGTCTTCGCGAAGTTCACGACACACCTCTGGCAACTCTTCAACGCTGAGTTTTCGTAAGTCTTCGGGGTAATTTATTTGGGTTAAAAGCCTTAAATTAGTCTTGTCCATCAATAAGCTCTCTTCTATAACCATGCAAAGATAATAAATTTATATGAACAATGCGCCCTTTGTGCTGAATTTTGCTGGCAAACTTGCGGTGCTTTCATGTAGGAATGACGCATTGTGTTTATTACGTCAAGCAGAATATTTATTGGTGAAAAGCCCGCGGTCGCTACGTCTTTTTAACACAAATGCTGGGCGTTTTTTCAGCCAACTCGTTGATGTGCTGAAAATAAGGCAAGGATGAGGTTGTTTTGTTATCCGTTTGATAGTGAGCGAGTTAGATGGTTTCTAACTTTGAAGGCCATCAAAAAGTGATGAGTTTGGAGCAAAAACCCTATCTTTTTGTGCCGAAACGGCCTTTTATAGCATGTTAATAGGTGAGCAATAGCATGCATATTGCGGGGCAAAAGCATAGCTATTGGGAGATAAAAGCATGGCAATTGGCAATTTGTTCCATGTGAATGGGCCAAAAGAAGATGCGTTTACGACTTGTTTTCTCTATTTCGCGATTTTGTTTTGTCAAAGAAAACGAATCGATTTAACAAACGAAAGGTTTATTAACGCGGGCAGATTTCGTTGTGATTCGTAAGCAGACAAAAGGGGTTCCGTTGGCAGATAAAACCACTTCTCCATGCCGCATATCTGTGTGCTGCAATGGTGATTAGGGCAGTTAAAAATGAGTTTTATCTTGAAATGCTGAATTTTTTCATGAAAAATGCTTATTTTTGTCAACAAATCAATTATACAAACAAATCTATCATGAAACAAAAATCTTTCTTCTTAGCTGCTGTCCTGCTGTTCTCGAGCATGGCCGTAGGGGCGCAAAAGCCTGGTGGACTTTCTGCTGATCTATTGAAAAAGATACAGCAGGCGCAACCATCTTCACCTGCCGACAAGGCTATTATCAATGCTGTGGCATCTAACAACATTGACGATTTGGTTAAAAACCGTGCCAATCAGGGTGCGGTAGACACCTATTTCAGCATCGAAACACCCAAGCAGAGCATACACGACCAGCAGAAGAGTGGCCGCTGTTGGATGTTCTCGGGCTTCAACGTGCTGCGCGCCAACTTTGCCAAACGGCACCAAGACACGCTTGCCGTAGAGTTTTCACATGCTTATTTGTTCTTTTATGACCAGTTAGAGAAGGCCAATCTCATGCTGCAAGGCGTCATTGACAATGCGTCGAAGCCATTGGATGACAAGCGTATGCAGTTCTTTTTCAAGAATCCTGTTAATGATGGCGGTACCTTTTGCGGGGTTGCCGACTTGGCCGAGAAGTATGGTTTGGTACCTATGAGCGTGATGCCCGAGACTTATTCTTCTGATAACACGAGGGTGATGGCTCGTCTGCTGTCATCAAAATTGCGCGAATATGGGCTGGAATTGCGACGCATGGTGAACGCTAAAAAGAAAAAAGCGGAGGTGGAAAAGCGGAAAACCGAAATGCTTGCCACCGTTTATCGTATCTTGTCGCTAACCATTGGCGAGCCTGTTCAGAGCTTTACATACGCTTTTAAAAACAAAGATGGCAAGACTGTCACACCACAAAAGCGCTATACGCCACGCGAATTTTATGACGAAACGGTGGGACATGGACTCAACGGAACGTTCATCATGGTGATGAATGACCCGCGACGGGCTTATCATGAAACTTACGAAGTGGAATATGATCGCCACAGTTACGATGGACACAACTGGAAGTATCTTAATCTTCCGATGGAAGAGATTGCGCAGTTGGCCATCGCCAGCTTGAAAGATGGGCACAAGATGTATAGCTCTTACGATGTTGGCAAGCAGCTGGATCGTAAGCGCGGCTATATGGATGTGGACAACTATGATTACGGTAGCCTGCTGGGAACAACGTTCAACATGGGCAAGGCCGACCGCATTGCTACGTTTGACAGCGGCTCTACGCACGCCATGACATTGACGGCTGTCGACTTGGACGCACAGGGCAAGCCCCTGAAGTGGAAGGTTGAGAACAGTTGGGGACCCACCTACGGGCAGAAGGGCTGCCTTATCATGACCAATCAGTGGTTCAATGAGTATATGTTCCGCTTGGTTGTTGATAAGAAATACGTACCTGCGAAGTTGCTCAAGGAATACGATAAGACCCCAACGATGGTCATGCCCGAGGATCCTCTCTTTGGGTGTGATGAGTAAGGACTGAGGTCATGGCGGACTTTCCCTCCATGTTACCATTTCTAACCATTGAAAATAATGAATAAGTTTTATATCCTTTTATCAGCTGTCATGTTGACAGCTGATTTTGTTTACGGCTCCGTCATCCCCGTGAAGACGGTTCGTTATGCCGGTCCTTTTGTGGTGCAGCGTCCTTTGATGATTGACAGTGTCGATGTAAAAGGTCATACGTTCAACGCCAATTCGCTGCTGGACACGCCTTTGTCGCTGGAACAAGTGCGCCAAGGACGGGAAGTTTCCGGCGAAGTTTTGCCCATTTCCGATGCGCCATACGCCCTCCATTTGCTGGGTTTTCGCATTCAAGCCAACGGATATGGGCAGGCAACGGTCAAAGTGGGCAAGCTCTCCGATTTCAATTTGTATGTAGACGGTCAGCAAAGTCGTGATGGTAAGCTGACGTTGGAGCCGGGTTCCCACGATGTGGTGGTGAAATATCTTTCCAAATGCGGCCGGTCAGACACGTTGGACATACAGGTTGAGTCCCATAGCGGAGCCTTGTTATCGGTTGGTGAGGGTGAAAAAACGTTCACATTGCGTAGCCTGACCGATCGTAGGTTCGTGACTGGTGTGGAGCTTTCGCCTGATGGTAAATACCTCATCACGGCTTTTCGGGACGTGGCACATGGTGGTAAAGCGTCATATTGTTGGCAAGTGAAGGAACTCAAGACAGGTCATATCGTGGCAACTCGTAACGAAGCCGTTCACTGGATGCCGCATTCTCACGAGCTATATTGGGCTCGTCAGGGCAAATACAGTAGGGAATTGGTCACGTCAGACGTTGAGACGGGCGTCGAAAAAGTCATCGCCACGCATCTACCGGAGGGTTCTTTCGTGCTCTCACCCACTGCCGATTACCTGGTGGTGATGCAGAAAAACGAGGGAAAGAAGAAGGATCGTGATGTCTATGAGATTACAGAACCCGAGGATCGTCAACCTGGTTGGCGCAACAGAACAAGTCTGTTGAAGTTTGATTTGCGCACCGGACTGGCCCAGCCGCTTACCTTCGGCTATCACGACGTGTCGCTCTTGGACATCAACAACGATGGTTCAAAGGTGCTCTTCATGACCACTCGCACCCGACTTACTCATCGTCCCACCACCTTGTTCTCTATTTTCAGCCTGGATGTGCGTACCCTGAAAGCCGATACGCTGGTCTGTGACGATGGATTCATTGCCAGTGCAGCCTTCTCACCCAATGGAAAAGAGATTGTAGTGATGGGTTCTCCCGAGGCTTTCAACGGCATCGGAGCCAACATTCCCAATGGAAGAGTGCCGAGCATGTACGACTATCAGTTGTTTACGCTGCGCCTCTCAGACCGACAGGTCACGCCGCTGACCAAGACATTCGACCCCGGCATCAGTCAATACGCATGGAACCACGCCGACGGCAAGTTGTATTTTTCGGCCATGAACCGTGACAGCGTGAGCCTTTACTGCTGTGATACGAAGTCGAAGAAGATAGTGAAAATCAACCAACCCGAAGAGGTTGTCAAACGCATGTCGTTCGCCCATTCGGCTCCTATCATGGCATGGACGGGCGAAAGTGCGTCCAATGCCGACCGTGTGTACACCATGAATCTGTCTGCCAAGCGTCCAAAAGTGGTGGAAGACACCAACCTTCAGACCCTTGCCGGTATTCGCTTGGGTGAATGCAAGGCTTGGAATTTCGTCAATTCGCGCGGAGATACCATCTGCACACGCTATTATCTGCCGCCCCATTTCGACCCATCAAAGCATTATCCGCTCATCGTTAATTATTATGGAGGATGCTCGCCAACGAGCCGTAACTTTGAAACACGCTATCCTCACCATGCTTATGCTGCGTTGGGATACGTCGTGTTGGTCATTCAACCCAGTGGTGCCGTGGGATTTGGACAAGAGTTTTCTTCCCGTCATGTCAACACAGCGGGGCAAGGAGTGGCTGAAGATATCATTGAAGGAACGAAGAAATTCGTGGCCGACCATACGTTCATCAATGGCAAGAAGATTGGATGCATCGGTGCATCGTATGGCGGATTCATGACCCAATACCTGCAAACGCAGACCAATCTCTTTGCGGCTGCCATATCGCATGCGGGCATCAGCGATCACACCAGTTACTGGGGCGAAGGTTATTGGGGCTATAGTTACAGCGAAGTGAGCATGGCCAACCGTTATCCTTGGACGGACAAGAAACTATATGTGGAACAAAGTCCGCTGTTCAATGCCGACAAAATTCACACGCCGCTGTTGTTCTTGCATGGCAGTGCCGATACCAATGTGCCGATAGGCGAGAGCATCCAGATGTTCACGGCACTGAAACTCTTGGGGCGACCCACGGCCTTTGTAGTGGTAGATGGTGAAAATCACCACATCACCGATTACAACAAGCGTCTGAAATGGCAGAACACCATCTTTGCATGGTTCGCCAAATGGCTTAAAGACGATTCCACTTGGTGGGACAGTCTGTACGGAGAACCGAAGCTGTAGACCTGCTTTTCATTAGCTTTCCTTCCCTCTCAAGGAGGGAAGGTTAAAGCTGTTATACCAGATGTTTGATGAGGTCTTCCCGCTCACCGGGCAACATGTCGATGACAGGAAGCTCCACCATGGTGTAACATCCTGGCTGTTGGCGCATACTGGCGCGTGCCACGTTGACCAATACTTGTGCGGTGAGCGCAGGGTTGTTGATGCTCATGCTGAACTCCATGCGCTGGTTTTGCGTGGTACCGCTCACTCCCTTGCGCACCAAGTGTACGCCGTGTCCCATGTCACGCACCGCGTCAACCGACTCAACGGCCATGACATGCGTTTCGTCGTGTGCGAAATAGGGATCGGACTTGATTTCCTTGGCCACCTCATCGAGCGTGGCTCCGTCTTCCAACTCCACGTATACCATGCGTCGGTGGATGCCCTCACCCAGCGGAATGGTCATCGACAGCGCATTCTTCACGCCCTTCTTGCCTCTGGCGCACACGCTGTGTCCCATCGACATACCTGGCCCGAAGTTGGTGTAGCTAAGACCTTTCGGTGCCAAACTCTGCATCAGCGTGCGCACAATGGAGTCGGATCCCGGATCCCATCCTGCACTAATGACGCTCACCGCATGGTGCTGCTTGCACAAGGGCATTAAGGCAGCGCGGTAATCAACGATGTCCGTGTGGATGTCAAAGCTGTCCACGGTGTTGATGCCAAGGGGTAAAATCTGCTGGGCGTGCTCCTTACAGCTGCGTGAGGGTGTTGCCAGAATAGCCACGTCCACGTCTGTCAGCTCTTTTATATCCTTCACAACCTCGTAAGCGGCCAGCTCGGCTGGTTTGTTCTCTGCACCTTGGCGGCGTACGATGCCAGCTATTTCAAAATCTTCTGCGGCCTCCAATGCCTGAACGGCATAGTGACCTATGTTGCCGTAGCCCACTACGGCGGCTCTGATTTTCTTCATAATTGATTTTCTTTTCATGTATTGTGCCCGGCCGGGGGTGATTATCCATGCCACGGCCGAACCCGTTCAACAATCTTTTTTATGTCTGTAAATACGATAATCGTTCGCAAAATTATAAATTTCTCCAGACAAACAAAGATGATTTAAAAGGATAATCGCAATTTTTACATTTCTTTGAATGTTGCAACCCCTTTTTGGTTACAAAAACAAGTCATTGAGTTTGGTGTTCAATAGCATTGACTTTGGCCTTCAAACTCAATGCTTTTGCGGCCCAAACTCAATGCTCTAAAAACCCTAATGCTATGAGTTTAAAATCTCACCCACATGCGTGAGTAGTTTGATGGCGGCTGCATGGCGTGTTTATTCTTTCCATGCGCCACGCAATAAGCGGGCCTTTGCTGCGTTATCTCTATCGTATATATACATATTATAACACATGATAGAATACATCAGGGGTGAATTGACCGAATTAACTCCCGCACTGGCTGTACTCGAAGCCGCAGGTGTGGGCTATGGATTGAACATCTCGCTGAACACCTACAGCGCCATTCAGGGTAAGAAAGAGGTGAAGTTGTATGTGCACGAGTCGTTGGTGACTGGCGGACGTGATGACAATTTCACGTTCTACGGTTTCTTCTCGAAGCAGGAACGCGAGTTGTATCGCCTGCTCATCACCGTGTCTGGCGTGGGTGCCAACACGGCCCGAATGATTTTGTCCACCCTCTCGCCGTCCGAGTTGTGCAACGTTATCGCCAATGGTGACGAGCGGATGTTGAAGGCCGTCAAAGGCATTGGACTGAAAACGGCACAGCGCATCATCGTGGATCTGCGCGACAAAATCGTGAGCAGCGGCATTGCCACCGAGCTGCATGTAAGCAGTGAGCCTGCAACGGCGGTGGATGCCAGCATCCGGGACGAGGCGGTGAGTGCGCTCACCATGCTGGGTTTCTCGCCCGCTCCCAGTGCCAAAGTGGTGGAGGCCATCCTGAAATCCGACCCATCGCTGCCGGTTGAGCAGGTGGTGAAGTTGGCTTTGAAGCAAATCAAGTAAGCGTGCCGTGGTGAGGTACGTGTCAATCGCGGTAGGTCAGCATGCGGAATAAAAGGCGCATATATGGTTTCGTTGTGACATTGCTCGTCATGAGTATGGCGAGTTATGCCATGCGTATGCCCTTTTGGCAAGACAACCGCACGCGGACAACCAGCAGGCAACGGCCTCAGATGCAGACAGAACCGCAGCTGAAAGACACCATCGACATCAAGGCGCAGCCCCAGTTGGATGATGACCTCAACATCCCCGACTCGCTGTTGAATCCACGTTGGAAGATTCAACGCACGCTCCCGGTAACGATTGACGACCTGAACCAGAGTCCATTAGACTTGAAACGTCCTCAAAACCTACAGCAGGATGTGATTTACAACGATACGCTTGACCGGTATATCATCGGCTCGAAAATCGGTGCGGCGTGGCTCAACGCACCCATCATGATGACGCCGGAGGAGTATCGGGCATGGAGTGAGAAACGACTTTTCGACCAGTATTTCCGCTCGAAGAACGCAGAAATATTTGAAAACAAAGGGAAAGAGAAGTTCGACTTCACCGACATGCACTTTGAACTGGGGCCGGCCGAGAAGATATTCGGCCCGGGTGGCGTGCGCATCAAGACGCAGGGAACGGCCGAACTGAAGTTTGGCGGCACGGTGAAGAAGATAGACAACCCCTCGTTGCCTATCCGCAACCGAAAGATGACCACGATGAACTTTGACGAGAAGATTAATCTTAACGTCAATGGTAGGGTAGGTGATAAGGTGAACATGAACCTCAACTACAACACCGACGCCACGTTTGACTTCGATGCGCAGAACCTTAAACTGAAATACGATGGCAAGGAGGATGAGATTATCAAGCTGGTTGAGGGGGGCAACGTGTCGTTTCCGTCCAACTCTTCGTTGATCAAGGGTGCCAGTTCGCTGTTCGGTTTGCGCACGGACATGCAGTTTGGCAAGCTCAAGTTGCAGATGGTGGCGTCGCAGAAGAAGTCGGCTGACAAGAGTGTGTCATCGCGCGGTGGCGCACAGTTTACGCCGTTCGAGATTAATGTGGCCAACTATGAGGAGAATCGCCACTTCTTCTTGTCACAATATTTCCGTCAGACCTACGACGACAACATGAAGTCGCTGCCCAATCTGACATCGGGTGTGAAGATCAATCGGGTGGAAATCTGGGTCACCAACAATTCGGGTGTCACCACAAATACCCGTAACATCATCGCATTGACCGACTTGGGTGAGAATCAATACATCTCCAATGGCCTGTGGAACGCCACGGGACAGATGGTTCCTTCTAACAATGCGAATACCGAATACGGAACGTTGGTGGGCCAACTTGCGTTGGCACGCAACATCGACCAGTCGACAACGGTGCTCGATGGGGGCGGACTTGTGGGCGGTGTGGACTATGAGAAGCTGGAACGCGCGCGCCTGTTGAATCCCTCTGAATACACGATTAACACGGCATTGGGTTACGTTTCGCTGCGCATGGGATTGCAAACCGACCAGGTGTTGGCCGTGGCGTACGAGTATACTTACGGTGGTGCCACCTATCAAGTGGGTGAGTTTGCCAGTGACGTGACCGATGTGAATGCGGCGTTGTTCGTCAAGTCGCTCAAAAACACCAGCAACAACCCGCGACAAGGCAACTGGAGGCTGATGATGAAGAACGTGTACGAGTTGGCCAGTAGGGTGGAGCGCGAGAAGTTTCGCTTGGATGTGAAGTTCCAAAGTGATACCGCCGGCGTTTATCTTACCTATATTCCCGAGCCTCAAGTGAAAGACCAGCCTATCATACGACTGCTGGGTGCCGACCGACTGGATAACAACAACAAGCCGCATAGCAACGGTTATTTTGACTTTGTGGAGGGTTATACGGTGAGCGATGGTCGTGTGTTCTTCCCCGTGGCCGAACCTTTTGGGTCGTATATCCATCGCTATTTAGTGAGCAAAGGTGTGAATGAAGAGAAAGCTAAGCGGTATGCTTTCACCGAGTTGTACGATTCTACCAAAACCGTAGCCAAGCAAATCGCCGAGAAAAACAAGTATGTGCTGATGGGACAGTTCAGGGGTTCGGCAGCCAACGTCATCTCCTTGGGAGCTTACAACGTGCCGCAAGGGTCGGTTGTGGTGACGGCTGGCGGCGTTAGGTTGACCGAGAATGCCGATTATTCGGTTGACTATGCAGCAGGTGAGGTGACTATTTTGAATCAAAGTATTATCAATGCGGGGACAAACGTTAACGTTTCGCTGGAGAGTAACACCGACTTTGCGCAGGAACGAAAGACGATGTTCGGCGTGAACTGGGAGTACGATTTCAGCAAAGACCTGCAACTGAGCGGTACGTTGCAGCATCTTTCCGAACAAGCCTTAACCAACAAAGTGAACATGGGGTCAGAGCCGCTGAACAATACCCTGTGGGGAGTCAACCTAAACTGGAAGAAAGAGAGTCAGTGGCTCACCAATGTGTTGGACAAAATCCCATTCTTACACCTGACACAACCATCGAACATCTCGCTCAATGCCGAGTTTGCACAGCTCATCGCAGGGCAAAGTCATGGCACACAAGACAACGCTTCGTATCTCGATGACTTTGAGAATACAACCAACAAGATAGATGTTTCAACACCAACGTCATGGATTATGTCGAGTGTGCCGTCGATGTTTCCCGAGTATAGTGACAAGACTACCCTGCGAAGTGGCTACAATCGGTCGCTCTTGGCTTGGTATAACATCGACCCATTGTTCACCCGTCGCAGCAGTTCTTTGACGCCAAAGCACATCAAGAGCGACCTGGAACAGCTGTCCAATCATTACGTTCGCGAGGTGTATGTCAGGGAGTTGTACCCCAAGCGCGACCAAAGTAGCTATAGTGGAGCCACCGCTACTCTCCCAATCTTGAACCTTGCGTACTATCCAAGCGAGCGTGGACCGTACAACTTCAACCCTGATTTGACGGCAAAGGGGTTGCTCAACAATCCCAAACAGAAGTGGGGTGGCATGATGCGGAAGCTGGATTACAGCGATTTTGAATCGTCCAACATCGAATATATCGAGTTCTGGATGCTCGATCCGTTCATCTATACCCGTCAAGAGGGTACCGCCAGCGAGTACGGAGGCGACTTCTATATCAACTTGGGTGAGGTTAGCGAGGACATTCTTCATGACGGAAAGAAGTTTTATGAGAGTGGACTTCCCGTCGATGGAACGCAAACTTATATCACAACCCAATGGGGAAAGATTCCCACTCCGGCCACTGTGACGTATGCTTTTGCCACAAACAAGGGGGCAAGAGCTTTGCAGGATTTGGGCTTCAATGGCCTGACTGACGAGGAAGAGAAAAACTTTGAAGCTTATCAAGACTTCTTGAAGCAGATTCAAGGCAAGGTAAGTCCGGACGTGTTCAATGCCATTTTGAACGACGTGGCCAACGACAACTATCATTATTTCCGTGGTCGTGACTACGATGAGATGCAGGCTTCCATCCTAAGGCGGTACAAATACATCAACAATCCGCAAGGAAACTCGCCCGATACCGATACGCGCGGCGAACGTTATGATACGTCGTACAAGGGCACACCCGACGTGGAAGACATCAATCAAGACTACACTTTGAACGAATATGAGAAGTATTTTCAGTATCATGTGTCCATCCGTCCGGAAGACTTGGTTGTTGGAAAGAACTACATTGTAGACAAACGTGATGCCATAGCGCCCCTAAGAAACAAGAAAAAGGAGCCAGTTACCTGGTATCAGTTCCGCATTCCGATACGCGAATTCGAACGCCGTTTCGGTTCAATCTCCGACTTCACCAGCATTCGTTTCATGCGAATGTTCCTCACAGGGTTTGAAAAACCCATCGTATTGCGATTCGGTAGCTTCGATCTGGTGCGTGGAGATTGGCGCATATACGAGCAACAACTCGATCCTGCGGGTTCCAATTCGGGCACCATGTCGGTGAGTTCAGTCAACATTGAGGAGAACAATGACAAGACACCTGTTAACTATGTGTTGCCTCCTGGCATTAGGAGAGCGCAAGATCCCACGCAACGTCAGCTGGTTGAAGCCAACGAACAGGCGTTGGATATCGTGGTTTCAAATCTCGCTACGGGTGATGCTAAGGCGGTTTATAAGAACGCTTCAGTCGATCTTCGTCAGTATAAACGCCTGCAAATGTTCGTGCATGCCAACGCCATGGAGCAGAACACGACCAATTTGCAGGATGGTCAGCTGGCTGTTTTCGTACGCTTGGGCAATGATTATAAGAGCAACTATTACGAGTATGAGATACCCTTGAAGCTGACGGCACCCAAGGAATACAACCGCTACTCGTTGTCGGATGTGCGCGAAGTGTGGCCCGAAGAGAACATGTTGGACATTCCTTTGAAACTATTCACCGAACTGAAGCGGCAGAGAAACAAAGACAAAGCGCAAGGACAAGCATCGTATAATCGAGTTTATACGAGCTACGATCCCGACAAACCCAACAACAAAGTCAGCGTGATGGGTAACCCAACGCTGGGCGAGGTGAAGACCATGATGATTGGTGTGCGCAACAAAGCGGGCGAAGTGAAGTCGGGTGAGGTGTGGGTCAATGAGCTTCGTTTGCTGGAATACAACAACGAAGGCGGTTGGGCGGCACAAGGTAACCTGAATGTACAGATGTCTGATTTCGGAACGGTCAATCTTCAAGGCCGCTATATGAGTGAAGGTTTTGGCGGATTGGAAGAGGGTGTGGCCCAAAGATCTACCGATGATTACCAGAATTATAGCGTGACAGCCAACTTTGAGTTGGGCAAATTCTTCCCCGAAAAAGCTCATGTAAGCGCACCTTTGTATTACAGTGTGCAGCAAGAACAGCTCAGTCCGAAGTACAATCCACTGGACACAGACATGCGATTGAAGGATGCTTTGGCTGCTACCTCTAACCGTCAGGAGCGCGACTCCATAGAGAGTATCGCCGTGACCAAGACCACCAATACCAATTTCTCGTTGTCCAACGTGCGCGTGGGCATCCAAACCAAGCGCCACCCCATGCCCTACGACCCAGCCAACTTCTCGTTCTCGTACAGTCATTCGCATCGAAACACCAGCGGAGAAACCACCGTTTACGAGAAAGAAGACAGTTGGAACGGTAGTCTTTCATACAGTTGGACGCCCGTGTTCAAACCTTTGGAGCCATTCAAGAAGATTAAGAGCAAGAGCAAATGGTTTGACATTCTGAAGCGATTCGGCTTGAATTGGCTGCCACAGAACATCGCCTTCAACACCGACATGATGCGCAACTACTACGAATTGCAAGAGCGTGACATGCAAGACCTGGGAGGTTCACAACTTCCATTGACCTTTAATCAGCAGTTTATGTGGAACAGAGACTTCACGCTGCGTTGGGATCTCACCAAAAACATCCACATGAACTTCCAGAGCACCACCCAAGCAGAGATTGAAGAGCCTTACACCCCCGTTAACAAAGACCTGTATCCCGACCGCTATTCGGCCTGGAAAGACTCGGTGCGAACCAGCATTCGCAACTTTGGCACGCCGCTGGATTACCGGCAACAGTTCTCCTTGTCGTACCAATTGCCGCTCAACCTCCTTCCCATTTTCGACTGGGTGAACGCCGACGCCAACTACTCGTCCAACTATTCGTGGGTTCGTGGAACCCATTTGGAAGACGGTACGTCGCTTGGCAACATCGTCACGACCAACCGAAGGGTGAATGTCAATGGTCGCTTTGACCTGCAACGCTTGTACAATCACATTCCCTTCCTGAAAGCAACGAACGACCGATTCAACCGCGATCCGCAGCGCAACGCCACCAACCGCTCACGGTCATCGAGAATCGTTGGCAACGATGGCAACCGAAACACCCAAAACAAAAACGCGCGGAACGCAGCCAGACGTTCGGCACAAGATGCCCGAGCCGAGGCACAAAAGAAACAATTGCCTAAGAACAAGAAAGGATTTGAGCAGCAAATCACGCTCCTGCCCGACACCACCATCACCGTGAGCCACGGCAAAAAGAGCAAGCGGCTCATCGTGTCGGCCCGCACGGAGGATGGCAAAACCTATCACTTGAAGTACAAGAAGATTAATCCAAACACCATCCGCATCAAGAATAAGGTCGATTCGGCCCTGAAACTCAAGATTACCGTCTTGCCGAAAGAGCCGTTGGAGAATAAAGGTTGGTACCGAACGGCACAGTCGGTGGCGCGCCTGTTGATGATGGTGCGCAACGTCAGTGTGAGCTATCGCGACGACTACGCCATGACGTTGCCAGGATTCTTGCCAACGGTTGGCGATGCTTTCGGGCAGACCAAGGCACCAAGCGCGCTCTCGCCGGGCCTCGACTTCGCCTTTGGTATGGTGGATGATTCGTACATCGAGCGAGCCAGGGCAAACAATTGGCTGTTGATTTCCGACTCCATAGCCACGCCAGCCACGTCTAATCACACGCAAGACCTGCAGCTGCGCATGACCTTGGAGCCTGTGCGTAACTTCAAGATTGATTTGAATGCCAGTCGCACGCAAACCACTTCAAGGAGCGTGCAATACATGTATCAGGGCAACCCGATGACCCAAACCGGCAATTTCACCATGACCACCCTCTCGCTTCGCAGCGCCTTTGAGGGGATAGGTGACGCTGGCAACGGTTTCCGCAGCAAGTCGTTTGATGATTTCTGCCAGTCGCTTGACGGCTTCCGTCAGCGGGTTGAGGCGCAATATGCGGGCTTTGTCTACCCCAAGGGCACACCGCTGGCCGGCCAACCTTTCGAGCCTGCCAATGGTGGCGTAGACCGCTACAGCTCGGATGTCATGATACCCGCCTTCCTCTCCACCTACACCAGTATGGGTGGTCATTCGCTCAACATCTTCCCTTCGTTGACAAGACTGCTGCCCAACTGGACCATTCGGTACAGCGGACTGGGCAAACTGCCTTGGTTCAGGGACGTGTTCAAGAGCGTTACACTCAACCATTCCTACAAAAGTATCTTCGCCATTGGGTCGTACAGCAGCTACAGCACCTTCCAAGAGTTTATGAACGGCTTGGGATTTGTTACCAACGCCACCACCGGAATGCCCGTTCCCAGCAGCATGTACAACGTTTCTGCGGTGAGCATCAACGAGACTTTTTCGCCTTTGTTGGGGCTGGATGTCACCTTCAACAACAACTTGACCACCCGATTGGAATATCGATCAACGCGCGTGTTGAACCTCAGTACCACGAGTGTGCAAATCAATGAGGCCATCAGTCGCGACTGGGTGCTGGGCATGGCGTATAAGGTTAACAACCTGGAGCTATTTGGCGGAAATAAACGACGTGTGGTTCGGCGTACGAAGGGCAATGGCCAGCAGCAGCAACAACAGCAAAACAGCAGCACCAGCAACCGCAATAGTACCAGGTCGAACCGTGACTTGAACGTGCGCCTTGACCTGAGTTACCGCCGCCAGGCAGCCATCAGTCGTGACATCGCCACCATGACCAGCGCCGCAAGTAGTGGCAATACAGCCTTCAAGTTACAGTTCTCGGCCGACTATACCCTGTCGCGTCTGCTCACCATGACGCTTTATTACGACCAGCAAACCAACACACCGCTACTCTCCAGCAGTAGTTTCCCGACAACCACTCATGATTTTGGCGTTAGTCTGAAGTTCAGTCTCACCCGATAACGCTTCGCCTTGCGGCCGCTGTCGTTCATCTGAAAGTGGCTGTGTGTATGGGATATTTTCTTGACAATCACTTCGCCAATACTTCCATATTTTCGCTCATCGACCTTTCGGCGGCAAATATCGCCAAAATAGTGCATTTTCGTTTTTGGTTGATGTACAATTACTTACCTCGTTTTATGGTTCTTTTTTGGTTTTATCCCTTATGTTTTAGCCCTGCAAAAGCATGCTTTTTGCCGTCTTAGTGACATGCTTTTGCGCGCCAATCTGCATGCTCTAAGGCTGCAAAGTCATTGACTTTGGTGTCGTAAGGGTATGCTTTGTACCCGAAAAGGGGTTCAGAAGCGTCTTTTCAGGGGCTGCTTTTGTCTAGAATGCGTGTTGCGGAAGTGTTAAAATCTGACCATTTTTCTTGACAAAATCCTCGCACCCTGGTATTCATGGCGATGCCCCGTGGCAGCCTTTTGGCATGCCGATGAACTGTTGAGGGGCAAACCTTACGGCGTATAACCCGATTGTAAAAGAATGTAAATATCCGCATGTGAGCGGGGAAAACGTGAATAATTTCGTATTTTTGCAGTTACAAACGATGTTCGTTTGTCCAATAAGGCTATTATTTATACATGGCACAACGTGTTTTTCATCAACGACTCACCTTGGGATTTAAGTGTGGCTTAGCACTCTTTACGATGCTTGTTGTCTATCTTTTTTGGATTAAGCAAGCTATATTTGGGCTGTTGGTCGTTATTATCATCGTGGGCATGATTGAACGTGTGCTGCACACCACCTATACCTTTGCGTGTGTCAAACCCATTGACCGTGATGAGGAGATGGAGTTTCTGTTGATAGATAAAGGGCGTTTTTCGCGCAGTCAAAGCGTTCCCCTTCGTGATGTGGTACAATGTAAGGTGATGCACACCAACTTTGGGCTGTCTCACTACTTGCTCATCGAGTATGGTGCCCATCATTTGGTGGCGGTTCAGCCCAAGGACGAACAGGCGTTTGTAGAAGAATTAACAAAGCGTCAGCAGGCGGAAGCTGCATCTTCCGCGTCACAAAACACATGAATAGATTAAAAATTCTTTCCTGTTTGCTTGTTTTGGGCATGTATATGCCTCTTCAGGCGCAGGTGGTTTACGAAGACATAGCGGATAACGACAGCTCGGAAGTGACCGACGTGGCCTTGACGGACACGCTCTCGGACGACAGCGTGGCACTGCCATGGCCACAAAATGCGCAAGCACGAATTGACAAATTGCTTACGCACGACATGTTTAAAACCTCGCAGTTGGGACTGATGGTGTACGACCTTACGGCCGATAGTGTCATCTACGCCCACAACGAGCGTCAACTGATGCGCCCCGCCAGCACTATGAAAGTGGTTACAGCCATCACCGCACTCGACAAGTTGGGAGGGAGTTATCAGTTCAAAACCGCACTCTATTACACCGGAACGATACAAAATCGCACCCTCACGGGCGATCTCTACTGCGTTGGGGGCTTCGATCCGCAGTTTGGTAGAGATGACATGCGTGCCTTTACCGATTGCATGAAAACGCTTGGCGTGGATACCATACGCGGCAATCTGTATGCCGACAAAAGTATGAAAGACCTTGACGTGTTGGGTGAAGGATGGTGTTGGGATGATGACAATCCCGTGTTGTCGCCCTTGGTGTATCGGCGTAAAGACCATTTCATGACCGAGTTTGAGAAAGAACTGCGTGAGGCCGGCATCCAAGTCGAGGCGTTCAGTTCGGTAGCAAAGAGTCCTGCCGAGGCCATTCGCATCTGTGAACGGACGCACAGCATTGACCAAATCTTGCTGCCGATGATGAAAAAGAGCGACAATCTGTATGCCGAGGCACTGTTCTATCAACTGGTGCCGCGCGAAAACGGTCGAACGGTGACGGCCAAGGAGGTGCGGTCGGTGGTGCGCCGACTAATTAATAAAGTGGGACTGGATGCCTCTCGGTATAAAATCGCCGACGGTAGCGGACTGTCATTGTACAATTATGTCAGCGTAGAACTGCTGGTGAAGTTGCTTAAATATGGCTATCAACACCAGAACATTTACCATCATCTGCTGCCATCGATGCCAACTGCGGGTGTGGATGGTACGTTGAAAAAACGCCTGAGAGACACCTATACCCGCGGAAAGGTGTGGGCCAAGACGGGCACCGTGACGGGTGTGACCAGTCTGGCGGGCTATTGTGAGGCTTCAAACGGACACCTGCTGTGCTTTGCCATCATCAACCAAGGGGTGATGTATGGTAAAAACGGACGCGCTTTTCAAGACAGAGTTTGCCATGCGTTGTGCTTACCATGACGCATAGTTTAAGATAAATTATTCATGAATAAACAATAAAAGATTATGTGGGATATTACAGAAACGATGGAGCAGATACGGAGTTTTGTGGAAGAACTCATTCAGATGTGTGGAATTACAGGCATGGCGGTACCCGTTGTGCGCTATGTGTCGATGTCATTGGCAGCCATTTTCTTTTCTTGGCTTAGCTATATTATCGCCAAGAAACTGCTGATTCCTGTCATTGATAAGATCACTGCGCGGACTAAGGCCACGTGGGACGAGGTGCTGCTCAACCACGACGTGTTGCTCAAGGTTTGCGCCATCGTTCCAGCGGTAGTCATTTACAAACTGTTGCCGTTAGTGTTTTTTGAAGCACCGTTTGTGCAAGAGATGCTCAACCGGCTCACCAGCATCTACATCACGGTGACCTCGGTGCAGTTGGGCATTGCCGTGATCAACTCGTTCCGCCATCTCGAGACCACAAATAGCTCGAGTAAGCAGCAGTATTTGCAATCGTTCTGCGGCGTATTGAAGATTGTTGCCATTTTCATCGGTGTCATCGTGGTGGTTGCCTTGGTGATAGACAAGAGTCCGATGAAGCTGTTTGCCGGACTGGGTGCTACCTCTGCCGTGCTGATGTTGGTGTTTAAGGACACTATCGAGGGTCTGGTTGCAGGCATCCGTCTTACCAGTAACGACATGATTCGACGTGGCGACTGGATTACGGTGCCGTCGACAACCGTGGATGGTGAGGTGATGGAGATGACGCTTACCACCGTGAAGGTGCAGAATTTTGACAACACTATTGTGACAGTGTCGCCAAAAACGCTGGTAGATGGGTCGTTCCAAAACTGGAAAGGCATGCAGGAAAGTGGCGGAAGACGTGTGAAACGACTGGTTTATTTCGACTTTTTATCTATCAAACCGGCGACGCAGGAGCTGAAGGATATGTGTCAGGAAAAGGGATTTCTGACGGCGCAAGAGCTGAAAGGCGACCTTACAAACCTGGGCTTGTATCGCAAATATATGGAAAACTGGCTCAGAAAGTCGCCCGAGGTCAATACCAGTCTCACTTGTATGGTACGCCAGTTGGAGGCTACGAACACAGGGTTGCCCATCGAGTTTTACTTCTTCCTGAGCAATAAAGAGTGGATTGTCTACGAACATAACTTGGCCGAAATCATGGAATGGGCGTACACCATGGCGCCAGTGTTTGGCTTACACATCTACGAACGCTATTCGGTGATGCCAAAAGCGCAGCAGCTGTTGGGATAAAAAAATAAAAAAAAATTGTAAATCGGTGCAAGATTTCGTTGTTTTCGTCATTCTATGAGTAGATAACTAAAACAAAATAGATATGATGAAACATTTTTTTCCTTTAATTGGTGCATGTTGTTTGTCGGTTGGTATGCTGACATCGTGTAGTGAAGACGAACCTGTTACACCTAACGTGAAGTATAATCCGGGAACCATCAAGCTGACAACAGCGCAGCAAGCGCAAGTAGAAAACAGCAATGAATTTGCTTGGAAATTCTTCAAAGAAGTGAGCAAAGGTGAGCAGCAAGACGTGTTTGTCTCGCCGCTGAGCGTGACTTATGCGCTCGGCATGCTTGCCAATGGAGCGGTAGGAGATACGCAGAAAGAAATCTTGGAGGGGCTTGAGTTCCGTTCAGGCAAGGTGGATGACATCAATTCTCTTTGTCATCAACTCATGATAGAATCGCCAAAATTGGACAAGTCGACCAAGGTTTTGATGGCCAATGCAGTGGTTGCGAACAAAAATAAACCGCTGCAGCCAGACTTTAAGAATGTGGTTGAAAAACAATATCAAGCGCTTGTAACCAATCAAGATTTCAGTTCACCGGCTACCTTGTCGTTTATCAACCTGTGGGCGAGTGAACTCACGCATGGTATGGTGCCTAAACTGTTGGATCGTGTCCATCCAGATGCGGTTACGTATCTACTCAATGCGTTGTATTTCAAAGGCATTTGGTATCGGCAGTTCGATAAAAAACGCACACAGCAAGAATCGTTTACGCAGGCGGACGGCAAGAAGTTGACGGTGAAGATGATGCATCAGAAGGAGCGGTTCTTTGCTGCTGAGAACGACAACTATCAGACCGTGGTGCTTCCATATGGCAATGGATCGTACGAAATGGTGGTGCTTTTGCCTCGTGAGGGAAAGGATTTGTCGAGCTTGTTGCAGACCATGGATGCCAAAAAGTGGAAAGATAACCTGAAGAGCACGCATAGCAGTGAGGTTGATTTGAAGCTTCCACGCTTTACATCTGCGTACACCCGTGAGTTGAACGATGTGTTGAAGTTGTTAGGGATGAACACAATGTTTGAGCGTGGCAAGGCCGATTTGACAAAAATGTCAAAGGCAAAAGCTTTCGTTTCCATGGTTTTACAGAAGGCAAAGATTGAGGTTGATGAGGAAGGCTCAAAGGCCGCAGCCGTCACGGTGGTTGAGACACTTGATGCAGCTGCACCACCTTCTCGTCCTATAATGTTCCATGCCAACCGTCCTTTCATGTATGCCATTGTTGAACATAGTACGGGTACCATCTTTTTCATGGGTACTTATCAAGGCAAGTAAACGGTTTTTAGACCGTTGGTAGATTGCTTTTTCAGCGGAAGAAATAAAAAGGGGCGACGTTACATCGGTAGCGTCGCCCTTATAATTGGTTGTTGTAATGTGTTTATCCGTAGATAATTTTTCCGTGTTCGTCTTTATATTCATCCAATCCTTTCTCGTAAGTGGCCATGGCGCGCAGGCTCATTCCCACGTTAGAGAAGCCACCATCGTGATAAAGATTCTGCATGGTGACCTTCTTGGTGAGGTCAGAGAACATCACGATGCAATAGTCTGCACACTCTTCTGCCGACGCGTTGCCCAGTGGAGACATGCGGTTGGCAAAGTCGAAGAGCTTATCCATGCCCTTAACTCCTTGACCAGCGGTGGTGAGAGTGGGCGATTGTGAGATGGTGTTGATGCGTACATGCTTCTCTCGGCCATAGATATAACCAAAACTGCGCGCAATGCTTTCCAACAAAGCCTTGGCATCTGCCATGTCATTATAGCCGAAGAAAGTGCGTTGTGCGGCTACATAACTGAGCGCAACGATAGACCCATATTCGTTAATGGCATCCAATTTCTTGGCGCTTTGTATCATTTTATGGAAAGAAACAGCCGAAATATCGAGCGTCGTGTCTAACATTTTGTAGTCCAAGTCATCGTAAGTACGATGCTTACGAACGTTGGGTGACATGCCGATGGCATGCAACACAAAGTCGATTTTGCCACCAAGAATCTCCATAGACTGCTTGAACACATTCTCCAAGTCTTCTACATTGGTGGCATCTGCGGGTATTACTTCGCAGTGAAGCTTTTCGGATAAGGCACTTACTGTACCCATTCTCACTGCTACGGGCGTGTTTGATAATGTGATTTTAGCACCTTCTTCAACAGCTCTTTCAGCTACTTTCCAAGCGATAGATCGCTCATTAAGGGCACCAAAGATGATGCCTCTTTTTCCTGATAATAAGTTGTTACTCATATTTACGTATTAAGAGTTTGGTGACAAAGGTACGTAAAAATAATGAAATTGCTGTTTCGCCCTTATCTTTATTGATTCTGCCATCGTTCAAGGAAGACAAAAGTGGTTCACTACTTTTCTCTTAAAAAAGTGGGAAAATTATTATTTTTCGGGCTGTGTTTATTCCGTTAGGAGGCATGGACGAGCCACCATGGTTGATGAAGGTGTTTGTTCTTGAATTGGGTTTGCTTGGTTGGAAGAATACAAAAAAAATAATCAGCGAGATTGAAAAAGTCATGCTTGCGTGCAGTAAGAAATAGGAAATGTGAATAAGAACAATTTCCCTCATTTCTTATGATCATTATAGATTAGAGATGCAATATGCAACAGAAGCGTCTCCCCATTCCCAACCAACATAAGGAACTATCCTTGCTGCTAATTTCTTCATAGGAAGTTTAATATCATTATTACCATAAAAAATGAAAATATACATAGGAAAGCGAGGTCTCTTTTTGTCCTACTTTGTAAGAATGTGGTAATGCTTTCTATGTAACAAATAAGGAGGATTATATAAAGAGGAGTCGGGCTGATAGTCAAGTTCTTTCCCTTAATACAAGATTGTATTCCAGCTATTATGGCAAAACTGGCGCAAATAAGAAGCATGAGAATCTTCTTGCTGTTTCTTTCTTTCTCTTTACAAATATCATAAATTTCAAAAGGGAGTAAAACTATAATGTAGAACCAAATAATCCAATTATTTGATAAAGATGATAAGAAAGCATGCATGATGTTATAGTTTTAGAATTTATATGTCAAAATTACTATAAAAAAATAAAAACTACATATAAGTGGTTGATTATGTTTTTCTTCTTATCTCTTTTTTGCCAATTTCTCTTTCGGTTTTAAGGCTTTCTTTTTGTTTTCTAAAGCATTGTCTTTCTTGAATTTAGTGAGCTGTTCTTTCGTTTGATGTGCATTTTGTTTCTGTTGTTCCGCCCATGCATCAATGAAACTACCCCCTTCGGTAGAGACGCCAAAGTCAAGCTCTGGCAGTTCTCTTCTTTCCTTTGAACGGTATGGAACCTTGATGATATCCGCCGAATCGATGCGTTCTACCGTCACCATGGCAACGCCGTCGGCGAGTATTCCCAACTCTTTGGCTGCTCCCCACGACAGGTCAATAATCCTTCCTCGTGTGAAAGGTCCCCTGTCAGTTACCTTGACGATGACCTCTTGCTTGTTAGAAGGATTGGTTACCTTTAATAATGTTCCAAATGGATAGGTGCGATGGGCGCACGTCATGCTATCATGATGCAGCCTTTCACCGCTGGCTGTGCGTGTTCCTGTCGATTTTTTAGAATAATAAGTGGCTTTACCCTTCTGCTTTTGAGCCAGCAGAAAGGTAAAGCCTGTCAGTAGAATTAAAAATAAAATACTTATTTTTTGAAACTTCACCCTACGTTATTTTGGGTTTATACCACGCCCTGAGCCATCATGGCATGGGCCACTTTCATGAATCCGGCAACGTTCGCACCTTTCACATAGTTGATGTATCCGTCAGGTTGTGTGCCGTATTTCACGCATTGTTCGTGGATAGAGTGCATGATGTAGTGCAACTTCTCGTCCACTTCAGCTTCGCTCCAGCTCAAGCGGATGGCGTTCTGAGTCATCTCAAGACCTGATGTTGCCACACCACCTGCATTCACTGCCTTGCCAGGAGCAAAGAGTTGTCCGGCTGCAACGAACTTGTCAACAGCTTCAGCTGTACATCCCATGTTACTTACTTCTGCTACACAGAGAGGCTTGTTGGCCAAAATGCGATCGGCATCTTCACCGTTCAACTCATTTTGAGTAGCACATGTCAAGTAAATGTCGGCCTTCTGTTCCCAAGGTTTCTTGCCTTCATGGAATTCAGAACCTGCGAATTTGTCGGCGTATGGTTTGCAAACGTCATTACCACTGCTGCGTAATTCGAGCATATAGGCAATCTTTTCGCCGCTGATGCCATTGGGATCGTAAATGTAACCGTCAGGACCACTAATGGTAATCACCTTTCCTCCCAGTTCTGTAGCTTTGAGAGCAGCGCCCCATGCTACGTTACCGAAACCGCTGATAGCTACTGTTTTGCCCTTGATGTCAATGTTGCGTGTCTGCAACATTTGGTTCACAAAGTACAAAGCGCCAAAGCCTGTTGCTTCTGGACGAATGCGAGAGCCGCCATATTCCAGACCCTTACCGGTGAGAACGCCTTCCCAGCGACCTACCAACTTCTTGTATTGACCGAACAAATAGCCAATTTCACGACCGCCAACACCAATATCACCAGCAGGAACGTCAGTGCTTGGCCCAATATGCTTGTAGAGTTCGCACATGAACGATTGGCAGAATCTCATCACTTCAGCATCGCTTCTTCCACGAATAGAGAAGTCTGAACCACCTTTAGCACCACCCATAGGCAATGTAGTCAATGCGTTTTTGAAAGTTTGTTCAAAGCCCAAGAACTTCATGATAGATAAGTTAACAGATGGGTGGAAACGCAATCCGCCTTTGTACGGGCCAATGGCGCCGTTGAATTGTACGCGGTAACCAATGTTAACATGTACTTCTCCTTGGTCGTCT
>QWCQ01000157.1_pt1 | contig 96828 bp, 93 predicted proteins | sample 1972701 | NCBI WGS metagenome assembly QWCQ01 (sample SAMN09866704, study PRJNA288562) | Human gut metagenome isolate pre4_stool, whole genome shotgun sequencing... | reverse complement strand
CTCTGGCAGGCGCGTGCCCACGCCAAGGTTAATCTGCACCTGGGTGTGGGCGAGGCCCGCGCGGATGGTTTCCACGAGCTGGCCACCGTGTTCCAATCCCTCGATGTACACGACCGCGTGAGCTACCGCTGGGGCGAGGGCTGCGCCGTGGAGGTCACGGGTAACCACGCGACAGGCGTGCCGGCATCGACCGAGAACCTGGCATGGCGCGCCATCGAGCTGGTGGCGCAAAACCTCATGCTGCCGGCAGCTGGCACGCTGACGATGGAGAAGAACATCCCCGCCGCCGGCGGGATGGCTGGCGGCTCCGCCGATGCCGCCGCGGCCCTGCTTTTGGCCAATCACGCGCTGAGCACTGAGTTTGGTCGGAAGCCTCTCAGCATGGAAAAGCTCTACGAACTCGCCGCGGAACTCGGCTCCGACGTGCCTTTTACCCTCATGGGCGGCACGGCTTTGGGACGCGGCCGCGGTGAGCTTCTGACTCCGATGCTGGCGCGTGGGTGCTATATCTGGGCGATCATCACCAATGCTGAGGGTTTGTCTACGCCGTCGGTATTCCGCAAGCTGGATGAGCTGCGCGCTGCCGGCCGTGGAAGCACAGCGCACTTGGACACGGAAGCCGTGGGTCAAGCCCTCGTAGGAGGCAACCCCCGTGAGCTCGCCGCAGTGATGCACAATGACCTCCAGCCAGCAGCACTCTCGCTGCGCCCGGACTTGCGCAAGATTCTGGATACTGGTGAGGCCGCCGGCGCCCTCAAGGGAATTGTCTCCGGTTCTGGTCCTACCTGCGCCTTCCTCTGCGAAAACGAGGAGACCGCGCAGGAGGTGGTGGCCCAGGTGTGCGCCGATAACCGCGGGACCCGCGGATTGGTGACCTATGGGCCGGCTACCGGTGCAACGCTGGTCTAGCACCAGCAGGGTGAATGGTGGAGGCCCTTAGAGGACAGCCATCTCTACGGGCTTGACATCGAGCTTGTAGCGCTGTGGTTCTTGGTCGCCGAGGAGGTCAAGAACGACCAGTTCCTGCTTGTTTGCGTCGGTGACGTAGGCATAGCCGTTGGCTGCCTTCAGGATCGGCCCTGGTTGTTGCCACTCCTCGTTTTCCTTCCACTGGGAGATGGCGTCAATCTTCTTGGTTATCTCGCCGGAATCTGGGTCGATGATGTTGAGTGTGCCGTCGGTCGTGAGCACCAGTGCCTCGCCCAAGGGCCCGCGGGCCAAGGAACGGAACCAGTAGGACTCGCCGAGCTCGACCTTCGTGGCGGAGTAGTCCTCCGTATTGATGAGGGTCACTGAGGTGGGGCGCTCGAAGTCGGCATCTTTGTCGGTCTTGTTATCCGCCAGGATGATGTTGGATTCCTCTGATCCCGCGGAGTTGCCGGAGCGCTGGTAGCCGTCTTTGCCTGCATAGGCGGAAGCGTCGATCTTGTGGAATTCAGTTCCGTCGAAGACGATGGGCCCGTCCTCGCATCCGAAGAAGAGGGAGCCATTGCCAGCGGCAGCTTCGCCGTGAACACCAGGACACTCGGTGGTTTCCGCAAGGACCTTGCCAGACTTGTCCACATGCTGGATGGTGTGGCGCTCATCTTCGGTGCCCTTCGTAGTGACCACGGAGCCGTCTTTCAGCGGAACCGCGACGCCGTGGTGCGCGGCTCCTGTCTCGACGGTGTTGACCGGCTGGGCGTCTTCCTTGCCGAAGTCCTCGGTCTTGTAGATCTTTGCTACACCATCTCCGTCGGAGAAGAGCGCGGTAAAACCATCGTGGTGAACCACGTGGCCGGCGTGAGGTGCGTCAATGGAAGCGTCGTCAAGCTGCGGCTGAGCCGCGTAGTAGTGCTTGTGATCTCCGTGTGGCTTGGTGATGCGCCCGGTGTCGTAAGTAAGGAAGCTATCGCCTTTGGTCACCATGATGTGGCGGTTATCGCCGGCATCGCTAAGCCGGAGAAATGCTTTCAGTTCTTCGTTGTCGATGACCTCACCGGTCTCTCCATCGAGCGTGGTGAGGCCGTCCTTATGGGAGATGAGGACACGGGAAGGAAGCTCTGCCACCTCGGTTTCGCCAGCGGAGGCTTCGAAGCCGTCATGGCTGTGCTCTCCGTCATGGCCTTCGTCGTGTTTGGCATGCGCGTGGGAGGCTGCAGCGCTGGAGGGCGATGAAGCTTCGTTGCTTTCGGGGGAGGAACAGGAAGTCAGCGTGATGATGCTTGCGGAAAGTGCGGTGCACAGGATGAGACGTTCTCTTTTCATGGTGTTGCAGAGTATTGGAAATGAAAATCAATAGCAATAAAGGTAATGGTGCGGAGGTAGCCGTGCTGAAGCACTAAGATGAACTCTCGATATGGCGAACCTCATTAACCTCGAAAACGTAACCAAGTCCTTCGGGCTCAAGACCCTGCTGAACGGGGTCTCCCTCGGTGTTCAAACCGGTGACCGCATCGGCATCGTCGGCGTCAACGGCGGCGGCAAGACCACGCTGCTGGAGGTCCTCACCGGCATTGAGCCACCGGACGCGGGCCGCGTATCCCACAACTCGGACTTGCGCATGGCGGTGGTAACCCAGCGGTTCGAGCTGGAGGAGTCCCTCACCATCGCCCAAGTCATCATCGAACCGCTCGGGCTGGAAACCTTCGAGTGGGCTTCTAACGCCAAGGTGCGCGATGTCCTCGGCGGCCTCGGCATTGTTGACTTAGGGCTAGACACCCCTGTGGGATCGCTCTCCGGTGGTGAGCGCCGCCGCGTCAACCTGGCCGCCGCACTCGTTCAAGACCTTGACATCGTGGTACTCGATGAGCCGACCAACCACCTCGACGTCGAGGGCGTGCAATGGCTGGCCAGCCACCTGCTTTCGCGCAAGCTGGCGGTGGTCGTTGTCACGCACGACCGCTGGTTCCTCGACACTGTGGCCACCACGACCTGGGAGGTGCACGACGGCGTCGTCGATGCCTACGAGGGCGGCTATAACGACTGGACCTTTGCCCGCGCTGAGCGCGCCCGCCAAGCCGATGCCATCGAGCAGCGCCGCCAGAATCTGGCGCGCAAAGAGCTGGCGTGGCTGCGCCGCGGGGCGCCTGCCCGTACCTCGAAGCCGCGCTACCGCATCGAAGCGGCTGAGGCGCTCATCGCGGATGTTCCCGCGCCGCGCGACAAGGTTGAGCTCATGGCCTTTTCCAAGCAGCGCCAGGGGCGAGTCGTCATCGAGCTCGAGGATGCAAAGGTCACGACACCCGATGGGCGCACGCTGGTAGACCACCTCACCTGGCGGTTGGCGCCGGGCGAGCGCATCGGCCTCGTCGGCGTTAATGGTTCCGGCAAGACCACGCTGCTGCGCGCCCTTGCGGGTGAGGTGGAGCTCGCCGCCGGCAAGCGCATCGAGGGCAAGACCGTGCGCCTGGGCTGGCTGCGCCAAGAACTCGATGACCTGGATCCACAGCGCAGGCTTCTCGACGCCGTCGAAGACGTCGCCACCTACGTCCACCTGGGCAAGAAAGAGCTTTCTGCCTCCCAGCTGGCCGAGCGCCTGGGCTTTTCCGCCAAGCGCCAGCGCACACCCGTCGGTGACCTATCGGGCGGTGAGCGCCGCCGTTTGCAGCTGACCCGAGTGCTCATGGCGGAGCCAAACGTGCTGCTTCTCGACGAGCCCACGAACGACCTCGACATCGATACCCTCCAAGAACTTGAATCCTTGCTGGACTCGTGGCCGGGAACCTTGGTGGTTATTTCTCACGACCGTTACCTCATTGAGCGCATCGCGGACAACACCTATGCGCTGTTTGGGGATGGCAAGCTCACCAACCTGCCGGGCGGAATCGAGGAGTACTTGCGCCGCCGCCAGGAGATGGAAGCCGCCACCGCTGGCGGTGTGCTCGACTTGGGCGAGGCCTCGAAGAACGCTGACGATCAGCGTACGGAAACCGCCCCGGTAAAACGGCTGAGTTCCCAGGAGGAGCGCGAGCTGACCAAGAAGATGAACGCGCTCGAGCGCAAGATGGGCAAGCTCGACGATAAGACGGCGAAGCTGAATGAAAAGATGGCGCAGGCCGCGGAGAAGATGTCTTCCGGAGAGGGAGACAGCGGCGAGCTGGCCAAGCTCGACGCCGACCTCAAAGCGGTAGCCGCCGAGCGCGAGGAGCTAGAGATGGAATGGCTGGAGCTGGGGGAGAAGCTGGAAGGCTAGTGTTCGACGGCTAGTGCTCGCCAGCGAAGGCCAGTCTTACCCGAAGAGTGCTGCGATGGCGAGCATGGCCGGCAAGGAGAGAAAAGTGGTGAGGAAGACCGTATCGCGCGCCACCGTCTCTCCCGACTGGTAGGTCGCGGCGTAGTTATAAACGTTCTGCGCGGTCGGAAGCGCAGACAAGATGAGCGCCGCGTATAGCTCGTTGCCGCTCAGGCCCAAGGCTAGGCCCGTCGCCAGTGCGATGGCTGGCATGGCTACGAGCTTGAGCACGGTCGCGGTAATGGTTGGTAGTCGGTCGCTAGCCAGCAACCCGTCTCCGGTGAGGGAAGCGCCGAAACTCATCAGGATCATCGGGATGGAAGCCCCGCCGAGGATCTCGAGGGGCGCCATGATGACTTCTGGCACGTGCCAGCCCGCTGCAGAAACGATGAAGCCGGCGACGGCAGCGATGACAACCGGTGCCGTAAGCCCAGAGAATACAGAGCTGCTTATTGAACGCAGGCTCGTTCCTTGGGCGTTAAGGCCGGCGATGATGAAGGGGGAGAGCACTGCCATCTGGAGTACGAGTGCTGGCACCACAAAGGTGGCATCACCTATGACATAGGTGGCGATGGGCAGCCCGATGTTGACGGAGTTGTAGTAGCTGGCTGCGGCCGCTCCGGCCATCGTCTCTGCCCCGCTCCGCCGGAAGAACAGCGCGCTGAGCACCGCATACAGGGCCATCGTGGCGACCGAGGCAATCGCTATGACAGCGACAACCGGAGACATAAAAGCAGAGGTATCCGAGGTGGCCACGCTGGAGAAGATGAGCGCCGGAGTCGCAGCCCAGAACGCTGTGCGGTTGAACTGCAGGCGCGCCTCACCGTGGCCGATAACGCCCCGGTGACCCAGAAAGAACCCCACACCGATAACCACAAAAATGATGGCAAACCCGGTTAAGACATCCAGCACCAGTGAACAACCTCTCGAAGAATCCTAAAAGCAAGTCTCCGGTCATTCTTCCACGCCGGTCTTTTCCACCGGCAGCTGATAACAAAGTGATATCGAAAATGCCGTATGACCGGGAAGTCTTTTTCAAGGCGGGCGGACTTATGGCACGGTGGTAGTTATGAATTCTTTGCGTCGTGTTTCCCGCCTGTCCGCTACCTCCGCCGTGGCAGTATCCCTCACCGCCCTTCTGTCGGTCTCCGCGGCCCAGGCCGCCCCGGCTAACCCATCGTCCGCACAGCCCCAGGAACTGAACCAGCTGTCTTCCCAGGCTATAGAGCAGGTCAACTCCTTTGAAGTTGAGCTTCCTGCGCAGGCTTATGACCTGGCTAAGCAGTACAACGTCCAGCTGCCGGACTTCATCAAGAAGCCGACCCCGGCGGTGGCCGATGAGCTCGTTGGCGCAACCCATGCCCACCTGATTAAGCAGGGTCACCACGAAGATGCCAACGCCAAGAACATCGCCCAGGAGTGGGCAAACCAGGCTGCGGCCGGCAAGGTTACCTTCCAAGACAATGCAGGCGATGGCCTGACTCATTTGGAAGAGGGCAGCGGTAACATTTACAAGCTCACGGAGCAGGAAGCTAAGGATCGCGTGAACTGGCTCAACCGCGACGTCCCCGTGACCAAGACTGACGGCACCGGCTTCGGTGTTGCGCAGGCCTTCGACGGCACCCACGTCTACGTTGCGGAGTACTTCTTCAACAAGTAGACCTTCACGCGGCCAATGATAAGCCGCTTTTTACAGAAGGCCCTGCCGCTACAGTCAGGGCCTTCTGCACGTTTTGGCGTAGAAGGTTACAGTGGGGCCCATGATTTTGATCAACGTACAGTTCCACGTCAAGCCCGAGTACGCCGATACCTTCCTGGAAGAGATTGACTGGTACACCAAGGCCTGCCAGGCAGAGCCCGGCTGCATCGACTTCAAGTGGTTCCGTGATCCGGAAGACAAGCAGCGCTTCCTGCTCCTCGAGTCTTATAAGGACGGCACTGATGTCGACCACGTCAGCACCGAGCACTTCAAGCGCTCGTGCGAGGAGCTGCCGAAGTACCTGGTGGAGACCCCGGACATCATCAACACTCACATCGACGGTAAGACGGAATGGGACAAGATGGCTGAATTCTCGGTCTAAACCCTACGCGTTGACAAAAGCCGCCCGGCAGAAGCCGGGCGGCTTTTAGCGATCATCAAGGGCTTTTAGCTAGCGGGAGCAGACGGTGGTGAGGTCTTTCTCCTCGTTGGCGTATTGCTCCATGGCGTCGTACAGCGCATCTGCGTAAAGATGTGCGCCTTCGGGGAGCGGGTGGACGCCGTCGTCGTAAAGCATGGCCGGGTTCTCCTGAGCCATGCCGCACCAGTCTGCGATGTAGACGTTGTCGTGAGCAGTCGCGGCGTCAATGATCTCGGCGCGTGCCTGTCCCATCCAATCGCGCTCGCCGTAGGGCAAGACGAGCACCAGCGTGCGCTCGGGGCCGACAATGTCGATGAGCTCGTCCATCTGGCCCTCAAACGTAGCCCCGTTGGTTCCCAAGCCCACAAACACGGTGGAGCGCAACTGCCCGGAATCCTTCTGCGCCTTGATGACAGGAAGGGCTGCCGAATAGTGGCGGGAAATAGTGGCGTCAATGCTAATGCCCGGGAAACGCTCATTGAGAGCCTCGGAGGCAGCGAGCATGACGGAATCACCGATAGCACTAATCTCGTTTCCAGTGGGAAGCGCACGCTTTTCCTTCGGCTTCGTGGTCTCGGAAGGCTTTGCGGGGGCAGACGATGACTGTGCCGGGGCAGAATTCTCCGCCTGTTCGTTGGACAGCGCCATGCGCTCGAGCTCGCGCTCCAGTTCGCTCTTATCCTCCGAAGTCACCAGCGCGTAGCCCACGCCCAGTACGGAAAGAACAACGAGGACGGGAACGGCAGGCCACATGGCCTTGCCAAAACCATCTTTGACCTCTTGCGCGCTGGGGCGTGCAGCCCAGTAGGCGTGCCACGTAGGGCGGAATCCGGCGCGGCGGAAGGGGTTTTCTACAAACTGGTAGGTCACCTCAGCCAGCACGCAGCTCAGCGGAAGCGAAAGGAGGCCTAGGAGCCAGGAGGGGGCGTCGGACAGCGCGTGGACAATCATTACCACCGGCCAGTGCCAGAGGTAGAGGGAGAAGGAGCGCTGGCCCAGCCACCGCATCACACGGGTGCGGAAGATCCACGTGAGGGGACCAGATTCGCGCACCACTGCCCAAATCATTGCCGCGCCGAGGACGCTGGTAAGGACGAGGCCGCCGCGGTAGGTGAAATCCCGATCCGCGCCCATCCACACCAATTGCGCGAGGTAGCCAACTAATGCGAAGGAACCAACGGTCCCGGCGAGAACGCTCTTGTTTGCGGCCGGCCAAGAATCCGCGTCCATGTCCTTGTCGGTGGAGGTCATGAGGAGGGACAGCATCGCGCCGATGAGGAGACCGAACGCGTGGGTATCGGTGCCGTAGTACACACGCGTGGGATCCTCGCCCGGGCTATAGAGCAGCGCCATGGCGACGGCCGACGCACTTGCGAGGATGAGCGATACGGCGATGGGCAGGCGCTTGGGCTTGCGGCGGGAAATGGCAAAGACGCCAAGCATCAACAGCGGCCAGATCAGGTAGAACTGTTCCTCGACGGCCAAGGACCAATAGTGCGCGAAAACTTGTACTTCATTAGGCGCAAAATAGGTTTGGCTCGTGGCGATTTGGGTCCAGTTGTTGACAAAGAAGAACGTGCCCAAGAATTGTTCGCGGATGCCAACGGCCAGGTCCCCACCAATGAGCGCCACTATCGCCGTGCATATGGACAGGACTATGAGTGCGGCCGGGAGGATTCGCCGGAAGCGGCGGAGCCAAAAGCCTTTGAGGCTGATGCGTCCAGTGACGTTGTACTCGCGAACAAGCAGCGAGGTGATGAGGAATCCGGAAAGGACAAAGAACATGTCCACACCGAGGTAGCCGCCGGGGAGAATATCCCCGAAGAAGTGGTAGATCACCACGGCGAGGACCGCTAGACCGCGCAGACCATCCAGGCCCGGCACTTGGCGCAGGCGGGCGCGCGCACGCCGCTTTGAGCCAGCGGGGGCAGTGGGGGCAGTGGGGCTAGAGGCGGCTGCGTTGCGGGTGGACGCAGAAGCAGCTGCTGGAGCTGCGGCAGCTGTGCCCGTCGCGACGGTTGCGGTTGCAGGGGCGGCTGCAGCGGCGGCAGTGGGGGAAGCCTGTGCTACTCGCCGCTTTTCTGATCGGCGTTTTTCCTGCTTGGCGCTTAACGCCCCGACGGATTGCGAGCGGCGGGCCAGAGCACGCGAAATCTCGTTCTCGGTGCCGGTTGAAGCCTTCTTCTCAGGCTGCTTGGAATCCCCAGTTTCTTTGCTCTTCTGAGGCGTTGTGGTTTCCCGGGGCTTTGCGGCCGCCTCGGTCTTTGTCTCCTCGTTGGCCTTTGCAGTCGCCGGGGCTTTCTTGGGTTTCTGGGCCGACGTGGCCTTTTCGGCTCCTTCTTGCCGTTTGGGGTGTGCTGGAGCCGGGGAAGGAGACTGTGCTTTGTCGCCGTGTGCAGGTGGCTGCTTCGCAGCGGGCTGAGTTTGTGATGGCTTGGTTGTTGAAGCCTTGTCGGCGCTGGGCGTTGCAGGTGCTTGGCGTCGTTGGGCGGGGGCCTGCGGGTTCGGATGCCGCGGAATGGCCCGACGTGGGCCGCGCCGACCGGCCGAAGCTACTTCGGCTTCCTCACGGGCCTTAACTAGTTTGGCCTTTTTCACTGCCGAGGCTTTGGGAAGTGCATCCGGAGTCAGATCTAGAGTGAAGTCTTCAGCCGAACGCGGGCGTACGCGGCCAGGCCGAGAGGCAGGACGCTGGGTATTACGCGGGCCACGCCCAGTGGGTGCCGGTGGAGTCTTAGGGGTGCTTGCCTTAGCAGGCTTATCGCTCGCTGCAGGCGCGGTGGACTGAGCAGGTGGCGGGGACTGAGAAGGCGTAGCAGGCGCAGTGCGCGCGGAAGTTGCAGCGGGTGAAGGCGAGGTAGTTTTCGAGGAATCCGCCGAGGAGGACGGAGCGGGACTCGATGCAGACGACTCGCCCTTTGCCAAACGTGACATCATCGACCGCAAAAACTTCTTCACTACACACTCCGCAGGTAGACACCGGGGTTCGGGTACTGAGGCTCAGTAACCCGAGTAATCCTACTCTGTGCGTGCGGGCTACTCGGGCAAGGCTGCGGGGGAGCGTGTTAGGTGCGCAAAAGCTGGCGTAGTACGGTGCTAACCCCGTTGTTGGTATTAGCTGGGGCGATGATATCTGCGATTTCCTTCAGCTGAGGATGCGCGTTTTCCATGGCCACAGCCGTCCCGGCGGCGCGCAGCATCTCGAAATCATTGAGGTAGTCACCGAAGGCCACAGTGGCTGCGATCGGAATACCGGCGAGCTCAGCGAGCTTAGTTAGCGCCGTACCTTTTTCCACGCCGCGGGCCATCACATCGAGCCAGACCTTGCCGGATACCGCGACATTGTCCTCCGGGACGGCGCGGACGATGGGATCGTAAATGTGCGCCTCAGAACCAGATTCGCAGAAAATAGCAATCTTGATGATGTTGCTATCCGGCACTGCATCCAAGTCATCGACCCAAGTGACCGCCTTGTAGTACTTTGCAATCTCTGTACGTGCCGCGTCTGACACATCCCGTGCAACGTAGGCGGTCTCCGGGGAACATAGAACTACGGTATGTTCCACGCCGATGGCCGCAGCAGCCTCCCGTGCCGCGTGCACGGTGGATTCCGCAAGCGGGAATGCCGCGATGATCTCACCGCCGCGCATGATGACTGAGCCGTTTTCGGCGATAAACGTTTCGCCTTTCGGGAACATGTCCTTCAAGGTGGCCAGTTGGCGCCCCGAGGCCGGAACCAGCTCGCAGCCGCGGGCAGTGGCTAGGTCCTGGAGCTCCGAAAAGTCTGCAGGGAGTTGGCCATGCGCGTCGAGGAGCGTGCCGTCCATATCAAGGGCAACAAGTTGTGGGAGCAAGTAAGTCACACCAATCTAATAGTGTTGGGCTAGAGGCGGGGAACCATGTCCAACGTAGCGCCAAGAAATAGGTGGCTGAAACTTTTGTGATATGGAACACTGGTGCGCATGACTACGACTGATCCAGTACTCGTTTCCGTGCGCAACCACACCGGTGTTCTCGAACTCAACAGGCCGAAGGCCCTGAACTCTTTGAACCCGGACATGATTGACATCATCCGCCGCTCCCTCGAAGCGTGGGCGCAGGATGACGACATCGAGCAGGTCCTTATTTACTCCAACAGTCCCAAGGCATTCTGCGCTGGCGGCGATGTGCGTCACGCGCGGGAGGGAATCGCGGAAGGCAAGCTGGAAGAGGTTGATGCCTTCTTCGCCAGCGAGTACCTCACCAACGGCGATATCGCCGAGTTTCCGAAGCCCTATATCGCCGTCATCGACGGCGTCGTCATGGGCGGTGGATTGGGCATTTCCCTGCATGGTTCGCACCGCGTGGTGACAGAGAAGGCCTTCGCTTCGATGCCCGAGATGAACATCGGATACGTCACGGACGTCGGAGTAGCTTATGCGGCCCAGCGCATGGTGGGCACCCGCGGCGTAGCTTCGCCGGGTTTGGCAAAGTTTTGGGGGCTGAGCGGGTACCGCATGTATGCCGCCGACATGCTGTGGACGGGCGTGGCAACCCACGTGGTCAAGGATGCCGCCGAGCTGATTGAAGCCGCTATCGAGCGCGGTATTGATGCCGCACTGGAAGAGCTGGCCCTACCCGCGCCACAGCAGCCAGCACCGCTCGAGCAGGTGGCTCAAGACCTGGAGGAGACCTTTGCGCTGCCCACGTGGGAGGAGATTTCCGCGGAGCTGGACAAGCGCCCGCAGATCGCCGGCGAGGTGCGTCGCCTCATGGCAGCCGCGTGCCCAGCCGCCATCATCGCGGCCAATGAGCTCTATGAGGCGGAAGCCGCTGTCGACGATATCCGTGAGGCGCTCCTGCTAGAACTCAAACTGGGCATGCACATGTACCGCCGCCCCGACTTTTCCGAAGGCGTGCGTGCGGTACTGGTGGACAAGACCCAAGACGCAGCGTTTAACCCGGCGACCACGGAGGACGTTGACGTCGAAGAATTCCGCGCGGTGCTCAGCTCCTAGTGGTTATAGCGGGCGTGCCCGCTGGTATGCGGCGCGCGCCCGTTGCTCATCCACTCCCGCCGGCACCGCAACATTGAGCGTGGCCTGCGCGGTGGCCCGTGACGGCGCGGGCAGGTGAAACGCGGGGGCGTCGGACAGTGCTAGCCCTTGGCGGCCGTCGGGTAGCTGCACTGGCAGCAGGGTCCACAGCCCCAGAATTGGCATTGCTAGCTGCGGCAAGCGCAGAGAGCGTGCCTCGGGGATGGGTACGCGGGCGCGAATCAGCTCGGGGATGGCATTGTCATATCCGAAGCGGCGCAGGTTCGCCGCGGCGTGGGCGGACATGGAACCGGAGAGCTCGTCCGCCCATGCCCACGTAAAGGTGTTCGTCGTGGCGTTGAGGGTGGCGATGAGATGGGAGGGAACCGTAAGCGAACCATAATCGGAGTTCACCACGGTGCGCGACGTGTCAGGGTCAAGGTCAGCCCACAGGTTGGGGAATCGGGCCTCCAGGAAGAAATTGTGCTCGGTGGCCATAAAGTGGGCGTCGGCCAGCACATCGCGTGCGCTGAGCCCACCGCGGCCTGAGGGATGGGGGAGAGCCGCGATCCGGGTGCCGTGGAAGTGCGCGAGGCCTTGTACAACATCTGCTGCCACGCCCACATAGGAGGCGAGCTCGGCGGTGGCGAGGCGTTCGTCGACGCCTCCCTCAATATCCCCCGTATGCTCAAGCCCGGCCAGGATGCTGACACGGGGATCCGGGTGGATCTCCGCGAAGTCGACGGCGACGAGCGCCTCGCCCTCGCCCTGCGGGACGCGGATGACTGGGCGGTCACCCACCAGCCGCCGCGCCAAGCCGCGCAGCAGGGCGGAATCGGGTTGCGGGCCGTGGAACTCCGGTTGCGGCGCGTGTTCCGTCAACCCCGTAGACCAGTGCAAGCGGCCATCCTGGATTGTGGCTAGGCGCAGACCATCGAAATCATAGGTCCCAGAGGCGGTAGTAAAACGCACCACCGCGCGCTGATCGGTGGCGGGCTCGGAGTCGGAAGATGCAAAGTTCACCTCGACGTCGCGCACGTCGCCCAAGCGTGAGGAGAACGCGGCGTCGATGCCGGCTTGAATGAAGGCGCCAGCGGAGTACAGGTCCTGGGCTGAGTCCATTAGTGCTCCTTGACTTGGTTTTATTCCCTGAAGAAGGGATGCTCGATAGCCTCCTCATAGGCCTGAAGGAGGGCTTGGGTGGATTCTACCCAGGAATACTTTTCGGATTCGCGGCGGGCGGCAGCACCCATCGTCTCCCGCCGCGTGGCGTCACGAAGAAGATTGACGGTCGCGCTGGCCCAGGCCTCATCATCGGCATCGGGTTCGATGAGATGTCCTGTAACGCCCTCCTCAATGACGAAGGGAATACCGCCGGCATTCGTGCCGATGACCGGCACACCCGAGGCGAAGGATTCCAGCGCCACAAGGCCCAGTGTCTCCGTGGCGGAGGGGAAGAGGAAGACATCTCCGACAGCGAAGGCAGCGGCGAGCTCCTCGCCGGACAAGTAACCGGTGAACACGGTGTGCGAAGGATCGAAGTTGGCCTTGAGCTCCTCCAGCGCAGGGCCATCGCCGACGACGGCAAGGCGGGCGTCACCAAGCTCTGTCCGCACCAGGTGCATTACGTGGTCGAGGCGCTCCAAGTCCTTTTCCTTGGAGACCCTCCCGATATAGGTCACCAGCGGGGAGTCCGGGTTACCACCGGTGAGGCGCTCGCGCATCTGCGCGGTGGCGCGGCTGGGGTGGTAGGCCTGCGTATCGACAGCCTTGGGCCACAGGTGCACGTTGTGGATCCCCACCTCCCGAGCCTTATCCACCATGGGGCCTGAGGTGCATAGGTTCACCGCAGCCTGGTTGTGCAGGTACTTCAGAGCGGCCTCAGTCAGCGGGCGGGTCCACCCGATGCCCAGTGCATCGACGTATTCAGGCACGTTGGTGTGGAAGCTAGCTACCAGCGGCACGGCATCGCGCTGCGCGGCAAAGACACCGAGCGCCGCTGTCCAAATGGGATTGACCGCGTGGATGACATCGGGATCGAAATCCCTGATTTCCTTGAAGAACTTCCACGAGGGCAAGCCGAATTTGATTTCCGGGTAGACCCACAGCGACAAGCTGGGTATGCGGGTGACCTCGAAGCCGGCGTAGGTTGCAGGGGCCTTGCCCGTGGCAAAAATCCGGACCTCATGGCCCATCGCGGCCAGCTGGTCCAGAGTACGCGTCAGGCGCGTGACCACGCCGTCGATCTTGGGGAGGAAGACCTCGGTAACGATTGCGATGCGCACGGAGGACTAGGCCTCCGTGGAGGGGACGCCGGCGTGCTGCTGGCGCGTCCACAGCGATTGCGCCGGAATCTTGGAGCGGTCAGCGCGGTCGGCGTACTTGCGTGCGACTTCCTCCACCTCGTGCAGCAGCCCTTCAGACAAGGTGGTCGGTTCCAGCCCCAGGTTGAGGAAGGTGTCGTTGGTGACGTGGAGCTCATTTTCCGCGGATTCCTTGCGCGGGTTCGGCACGTAGGCCACCTCTGCGCCAGAGATCTTCGCAACCAACTCCGCTAAGTCACGTACGCGGTGGGTTTCCGTCATCTGGTTGATGATCTTGACGCGCTCACCGCGCGCCGGCGGGTTCTGCAAAGCTAGCTCGATGCAGCGCACCATGTCCCGGATGTGGATAAAAGCGCGGGTCTGGCCGCCGGTGCCGTGCACGGTCAGTGGGTAGTCGATGCCGGCTTGGATGAGGAAGCGGTTGAGCACCGTGCCGTAGTCACCGTCATAATCAAAGCGGTTGATAAGGCGCTCGTCCTTCTGGGTCTGCTCCGTGTGCGTGCCCCAAATGATGCCCTGGTGCAGATCGGTGATGCGCAGCTCATCGTTCTTGGCGTAGTAGGCAAACAGGTGCTGGTCCAGCACCTTCGTCATGTGGTAGACCGAGCCCGGGTTGGAGGGGTACAGGATCTGCTGCTTGACGACGCCCCCCTCACCCGCATCCACCTGCACGTCCAGGTAGCCTTCCGGGATCTTCATTCCGGCGGTGCCGTAGCCGTAGACACCCATGGTTCCCAAGTGAGCGACGTGGATATCCTGCTCAGATTCCACGATGGCGGCGAGCAGGTTGTGGGTGGCGTTGATGTTGTTATCCACCGTGTAGCGCTTGGTGCGCGAATTTTTCATGGAATAGGGGGCGGCGCGCTGCTCAGCGAAGTGCACCACGGCATCCGGGCGTTCGGTATTCAGGAACTCGAGCAGGTCGTCGTAGTCCTGGGCCACGTCGAGGTTGCGGAAGCCAATGGTCTTGCCGGAAACCTCGGTCCACGCAGCCAGGCGTTCCTCAATGGAGGCGATGGGTGTTAAGGATTCCGCGCCCAACTCCTCATCGATGGCGCGCCGGGAGAGGTTATCCACGATGATGACGTCATGGCCTTGGTCGGAGAGATAAAGGGAAGCGGGCCACCCACAGAAGCCGTCTCCGCCGAGAATCGCTACCTTCATTACTTATCTCTCCACATCACTGTCGGGGGCACGAGCTACGGCGCCGCCGACGATGGGGAAACCCCGTCGCGGCGGCAAGCACTTTTCAATACCTTACCGTTGACGGCCCTCACATGAGGGCCCTTAACGGTAAACAGTGAGTGAATGTTTCCTCGGGCTGCACCACTAGAGCAAAGCATGGTGCAGGGCGCAGGAGGCTCGGTGTCCAGAGTAAGTTCTGCAAACGCGCCCTGTACACTGGCCCGCATGCTTGAAGCCGTGCTCAATGCCTTTGCCGATTCCGTCAACGCCCTACTGATCGGAATCCTGGTGGCTATCGGCATCATGCTTCCGCGGGGGAGCTACCGCAAGATTGCGGCCCTCGTCATCGTCGGCGATTGGTTCGGTGTGCTCACCGCAGCCGCCGTGGTGATGTTCGTATTCGTCGGTATCCAGGACAAGGTTGCCGCGGCCTTGGAATCGCCTCTGCTGGGGTGGGGGCTGGTAGTCATTGGCCTTGCTCTGGGACTTCTAGCCTGGCGCTCCCAGGGCGAACCCAACGATATGGTGCAGAAACTGCTCGGCCCGCTGCGCACTCCTTCGGCTAAGACCGTTGTGGTGGGCTATGCCATGGGCGTTATCCAGTCCTTGACCTCCGTGCCCTTTTTCTATGGCCTGATGCACCTAGCGGCCGGGGACTTTAGCAATACCGTTAAGTATGGTGGCCTCTTTTTCTACGCCACGTTTGCGCTCTCGCTGCCGACGGTGTGCGGATTATTCATCGCCCTTGTGCGGGCGAAGCCACAGTCCTGGGCCGGACGCGCCTTTGCGTGGGCCCGGGAGAACTCCACCACCGTGACATTGTGGAGCGGCTACGGCGTGGCCGCTTTCCTGGTGGTCATGGGCATCTTCGCTCTGCTTTAGGGGCTTGCCTTCAAGGCGACTCGGCAGCTGTCCTAGCTTCGCGGTGGTGGAACTGCCCTAGTTGCCAAAATTCTGGCCAGATCGTGCGGCAGGCTCGGGAGTTTTGGCAACAACGGCAGTTGCGACTGCTAGTCGTAGAGGACGGCGTCGAGAGGGAGGGCGTCGCCAAGCAGCGCCTGATTTTTTGAAATTTCGACGTAGCGCGCGGCGTGCGGTATGAAGGCGGCGGATTCCTCAGGGCTCAGCTCGCGCCGCACCTTGGCTGGAACCCCGGCGGCTAGTGTGCCGGCGGGAATGTCCTGGCCTTCGAGCACCACCGCGCCGGCGGCGATGAGAGAGCCAGGGCCCACGGTGGAGCCGGAGAGCAAGGTGGCTTTCATCCCGACGAGCGTGCCCGCACCCACCCGCGTGCCGTGGAGCATGGCCATGTGGCCCACGGTGACATCATCCTTCAGCACACACGGCTCGGTGGATTCAACGTGGATGACGCAGTTGTCCTGGATATTGACGCGGGCGCCTAGACGGATGGAACCAACGTCCCCGCGCAGCACGGAGCCATAAAACACGGAGGAGTCAGGGCCGATGGTGACGTCACCGATGATGGTGGCATTCGGGGCGATCCAGGCGCTGCGGTGGATGCGGGGAGTGCGTCCTTGGAAGGGAAGGATGAGCATGGCAGGCTAGCTTTCTTCAGGGGTGGTTTCGATGGAGACCGCAAGCGACTCGGAGACTTCATAATCGCCGGGCGTGGCGCTGATCTGGGCCAGCATGTCCCGTTCCGCAGGGGATAGCGGGATGGCCCAGCCCCGCTTGGGATCATGGACCGGACGCTGTGCCTTCGTCGTGGGGGAAAGATGCACCGTGGTCTTAGAGCCACTTAAGCGCGCGGGCTCGCCGGAGCGCGCCACCTCACTGAGTACCTGTGCGCCGGCTGGGGAGGTAACCAGGATGATGAGGCCGCCGGCCGTGTGGACGGACAGGTGGTCTACGGAGACCTCGACGGCGTGGGGATCCGGGGAGGCCAAGCGGACGGTGGGGGAGCCGCCGAGCTTATCGACGATATCCTTTACCGCGGAAAACAAACTCATGGCGCGATCCTAGCGCGGGGGTACCATCGTGCAGTGTGATTGACGCGAAAGATACAGCACTCGTCATTGAAGGCGGCGGTATGCGCAATTCCTATACCGCCGCGTGCATCGTCAAACTCCTAAAGGAGGAGGTGGAATTCGGCTGGGTCGGAGGCGTGTCCGCGGGCTCCTCGCACACCGTGAACTTCCTTTCCCGCGATGTGGTTCGCTCCGAGGAATCCTTCGTGGACTTTGCCAAGAACCCCAGCTTCGGCGGCCTGGGCTCACTGTTGCGCGGTAGCGGCTACTTCAATGCGGAGTTCATCTACGAGAAGGCTGCGGACCAGGACATGCCCTTTGACTGGGAAGCCTTTGACGCTAACCCGGCGCAGGTGTGCATTTCCGCCGCGCGCGCAGATACGGGGGAGAGCGTGTATTGGGGGCGTGAAGACATCAAGACGCAGGAAGACCTGATGGTGCGTGTGCGCGCCTCCTCGACGCTGCCGTTGATCATGCCGATGCGCGTCATCGACGGTGCGCCGTATGTCGACGGCGCCATGGGGGAATCCGGCGGCATCCTCATCGAGCAGGCGGAGAAGGCCGGGTTTGAGAAGTTCCTGTTCCTGGGGTCGAAACCGCGTGGCTACGTGCGGCCTGAGGTGGGGCGGCCGGCGGCGCTGCGACGAATCTTCCGAAAGTACCCTGCCGTAGCGGAGGCGATGATTGCTCGGCCGGCCCGGTACAACGCCTCCAAGGACCGGCTTCTGGAGCTGGAAAAGGAGGGGAGCGCACAGCTTTTCTTCCCGGAGGATATGCAGGTGGCATCGACTGAGCGTTCTGTGACAAAGCTGCGCTCCAACTATGAGGCTGGGCGCGCGCAGACCTATGCCGAATGGCCGGCGTGGAAGGAATTCCTCAGCAGCTAGTGAGCTCAGCGGGGTCGTGCGCGACTCACTTTTGCCAACACGGTGTGAGTCGCGCCTCCTCTAGGGAGGAGAAGCGGACCCATGCATGGAGTTTTCTGAGTGTTTTCTTACAATGATTTCCCGTGTTGGCACTATTTGATGGAAATATTTGGCTGAGCATTTTCTTTATTGCTTTGCTCGGCACGTTATTTGGCATGATTCCTTTTGGCCCGCTGCGCTTCGGCGCAGCCGGCACCTTGTTCGTGGGATTGGCCATCGGCGCCTTTATCGATCTCGACGGCACGATTTTAAGCAGCCTGCAGGAGATGGGCCTTGGCCTCTTCATCTATATGCAGGGCTTGTCTGCCGGCGAGCGCTTCTTCAAAGGCTTCTCTGAACAGCTCAAGCACATGATTACTGCCGCGATAGCGGTGGTGGGTGCTGCCGCCGTGGCGCTTCTCGCGGGCGGCTGGTTGGGACTGTCGCCCTTGCTCTCCGTGGGCGTGTTCTCCGGTGCGACGACCTCGACGGCATCGCTTGCCGTGGCGCAACAGCAAACGGGCGAGGAACTGCCGGCCGTGGGCTACTCCTTGGGCTATCCGGTAGGCGTGGCTGTCGCTATCCTCCTGGTAGCCTTTCTGCTCAAGCAGTCCTGGCCGGCCACTAAGGACAAGGACAATTCCGCGGAGGAGGTCTTTCGCTCCCGGACTATTCGGGTGACCAAGGACATCACCTACGAGGAGTTGGTGGAGCGATTCGAGGATCAGTTTGTTATCGCCACGATTCGCCGTGGCAATATCCGAACCGTGGCCGGGGACCATCCGGAGATTCGCAAGGGTGACATCCTGCGCGTACTCGTGACGAAGGCGAAAAGGCACGAGCTTACCGCTGCCCTAGGCAAGCGTCAGCCTCAAGTGCCCTTCGTGGACAAGCGCTTGGTCATTGAAACCGTGGTGGTGTCGAACTCCGATATTGCCGGTCGAACCGTGGAGGACCTCAACCTCTTCAAGCGCTATGGTGGTCGCATTGTCCACGTGCAACGCGGTGATGAAGAGTTCCTGGCTAGCTTCGATACGCACCTCGATGCAGGCGACCGGGTGACGGTGATTGTGGATCAGGACCGTCTGGGTGATATTCGCGACTACTTCGGTGACTCGGTTCAGGGGTATTCCCAGCTGAACTGGGTTGCTGTCGGTGGTGGTCTGTTCTTGGGCTACCTCATCGCGCTCATTGTGGTTCCGCTACCGGGTGGCACGTCCTTCGAGCTTGGCTTTGCGCTGGGCCCATTGATTACCGGACTTGTTCTCGGAGCTCTGCACCGCACGCGCCGCGTGCCCTGGAAGGTTCCGGCTTCTATCAATCTGGCTCTTCAGCAGTGGGGCCTGGTTATCTTCTTGGCTTCGGTGGGCTTGGCCTCGAGTGAGGCTTTCCAGTCCACGGCATTCTCCTGGATGGGCCTGAAATGCATGGTTCTCGCCGCCATCATTACCGTGGTTGTCGTCGTCCTCTTCGCTGTGGCTAACAGGTTCCTCGGCCAGTCAGAAACCCGCACCGCGGGCGGCGTTTCCGGCATCTTTGGCCAGCCTGCCGTGGTCGACTACGCCACAGGAATCAGCACGGATTCCCGCATTATGACTGGCTACGCGGCCACCATTGTGGTGGCGCAGATAGTCAAAATCGTGGTCATTCCGCTGATGCTCACGGTCTAATCTGCCACGAGCGTTTCGATGGTGAGCTCCGGGTGCTCCTTCTCAATGAAGGCCAGCTTCCATTTATCACCAAAGAGCGCGATGAGCTCGCCGTCGGTGCGGGTAAAGATTTCTACGCCGCGCTGGCGGCCCAGTTCGGGCGCGGATTCGGCGTCGGTACGGCGGGCCACCGAGTAGGGGATGGGCTCGGTGATGGTCTCCACGTTGTACTCGACCTCCATGCGAGCCTGCATGACCTCGAACTGCATGGGGCCCACCGCAGCCATGACCGGGGCGGCATCGCCACGCGTATCGTTGCGCAGAATCTGGACCACGCCTTCCGCAGCCAGTTGGTCCAAGCCCTTGCGGAATGCTTTGTAGTCACCCAAAGACTTCGCGCGCAGGATGCGGAATGCCTCCGGCGCGAACTGCGGCATGGGCTTGAACTGCACCTTCTTGCCCGTGTAAATCGTGTCACCAGGTGCCAAGGAACCGGCATTGACCAAGCCCACGATGTCACCCGGGTAAGCCGTATCCACGGTGTCACGCGTGCGGCCGAAGACCGTCAGAGCGTACTTAGTGGAGAAGCTGCGCCCAGACTGCGCATGGTTGACCTGCATGCCGCGCTCAAACTCACCGGAGACGACGCGCATGAAAGCCAGGTTATCGCGGTGCTTGCGGTCCATACCCGCCTGCACCTTGAAGATGACGCCCGCGAAGTCATCGGTGACCTCACGTACCTCATCGATGGCGGAGGTAGCGGCCTCGATGGCCTGCGGATCTGACTCGCGCGAGCGCGGAGCCGGGGCGATGGCGCACAGCGTATCCAGGATTTGGTGCACGCCGAAGTTCAGCATCGCGGAGGCGAAGATGAGCGGGGACGTCACGCACTGCTCGAAGAGCTCCTGGTCGTGCAGAGCGCCATCGGCTGCCAGCAGCTCTGCTTCCTCCACGGCTGTCTCCCAGGCGTCCTCTTCCTTCGCGGCTGCATCCTCGGGCGCGTAGTGCTCCTCCGGGGCGATGGTGGAACCACCGGCGGTACGCAGGAAGTGCACGTACTCATCGGCCTCGCCGTCATCGTTGATGTGGGCCAAGCCGCGGAAGTCGCCAGCGATACCCACCGGCCAGTACAACGGGGTGGGCTGCAGCTGGATTTCGTTGACGATTTCGTCGACAAGCTCCAGCGGCTCCCGTCCCACGCGGTCCCACTTGTTGATCACCGTGATAATAGGCAGGCCGCGGGCCTTACACACGCGGAAGAGCTTGAGGGTCTGGGGCTCGAGGCCCTTGGCGGCGTCGATAAGCATGACGGCAGCATCCACCGCCGTGAGCACGCGGTAGGTATCCTCCGAGAAGTCCGCGTGGCCCGGGGTGTCCACCAGATTGATCATGTAGGGCTCGCCCTCGTGACCCTCGGGCGCGTACTCGAACTGCAGGGCCGAGGAGGCCACGGAAATGCCGCGCTCCTTCTCCATCTCCATCCAGTCAGAGACCGTGGACTTGCGGTTGCCCTTGCCGTGCACCGCGCCGGCTTCATTGATGACGTGCGCGTGAAGCGCCAGTGCCTCCGTCAGCGTGGACTTACCAGCATCCGGGTGGGCGATGACGGCGAATGTGCGGCGGCGGGAAGCTTCGGAGGCAATACTCATGCGGGCTAGTTTAGCCGCTGGCTGTTACCACTCCACATTGAGCTGGCGGCCCAAATCATCGAAGACGCGCCGCGCCACCGAGAGCTTCTTCGCAATCGGCCTCTGCAGGCCTGGCTTGCGTTTGTTGTTGTAGTACTCGCCGGAATTGAAATGGATGCTCGGAGTGCCGCTGAGGAAATAAGCAAGGTTCTCGCCGCCCTTGTCCGCCTTGCCCAAGAAGTGCTTGGCTGCAGTGGTCGAATACAGCTTGCTCGTCCTACTTGTTGAGTTATGCCCGAAGCCAGTATTCAAAATTCCCGGGTGAAAGGCCACGGAGGTCAGACCGTGGGAGTCGAGGTAACGGGTCAGAAGAATATCGCCCAACTTGGCGTTGCCGTAAGCGCGCTCCGCGGTGAATTTTTCAAAGGTGTTTGGGTCACCGGGATCGAAAGCGGAATACAGGACGTTGGCCAACGAGGCGGTTTGCACCACGGTGGCATCGCTGGCCCGCAGGTTATCGCGCAATAAAGAGGTCAGAAGAAAAGGCGCCACAACGTTGATCTGCCACGTGCGCTCGAAGCCATCGGCGGTGGCGAAGGGGCCGTCGAACATGCCGCCGGCGTTATTGCCCAAGGCATCGATCTGCGGGTACTGCTTCAGCTCTTCAGCAAGGCGGCGCACTTGCCCCAAAGACTCGTAGTTGGCCACGTGAAAGGCCGCACCAACTTCTTCGGCTACGGCCTGCGTCTTTTCCGGGTTCCGGCCCACGAGCACGAGCGAATCCTGCGGGCGGCGCTGGTGAAGGATGCGGGCAGCGGCCGCGCCCACCCCGCTCGAAGCACCGGTGATGATTATTGTTCGAGGGTCATGACTAGAAGGCAGGTTCTTGCTCGCGCGGCTCATACTTGGACAGTGTAGGACGTTGAGCGTGGTCGCGCCGGGGGTTTATTTAGCCCGGGAATGGATTTCCTGCTGGGCCTTGTTGAGGCCCTCAGTAACGATGAGGCGGGCGGCCTCGGCGGCGGTGGCGATGGTGGAATCGAGCTCAGCGCTGGCGTCGACAGGCCCGAGCACCCAGTCCGGAATGGAACCACCCTTGGGCGGGCGCCCGATACCCACGCGCACGCGCAGGTAATCGCGCGTGCCCAAGCGCTCGCTCAGCGACTTCAGTCCGTTATGGCCGTTTTCGTTGCCGCCCTTCTTAATGCGCACCTTGCCGGCAGGTAGGTCGAGCTCATCGTGGATGACGATGATGTTTTCTGCTGCAACCCCCAGTTGCGCGGCCAAGGGTGCGATGGGATCGCCGGAGAGGTTCATGTAGGTGTGTGAACGCAAAGCCACGACCTTCGTGCCCCCGAGCTCGAGCTGTGCGGCGCTGAGCTGGTGCCCGGTGACGGGTTCAAGCATGTCGCCAGATTCGGCGAGGAGATCATCCACCGCCATGTAGCCGACGTTGTGACGGGTCGCGGCGTATTTCGCGCCGGGATTGCCTAAGCCTACGATGAGCCACTTAGCGCTTAATTCGGCTGGACTTAGTCCAGGGTTGACTGCCTTTTTCGTCTTCTTCGGCGCAGCCTCAGCGCTGCCAAAGAGGCGGGTGAAAAAGTCACGGATGGCGGACACAACAACTCCCTTGATGGATTTTCTTTAGGCTGGGGGACCATGAGTCAACTTCTTGAGGCTATCACCTGTCCCGTCCTACCTGCCCCGATGGCCGGTGGGCCCACCACGCCTGAACTGGTTGCCGCCGCTGAGTCCGCCGGTTCCTTTGGGGCTCTGGGCTTGGGGAGCTCTTCAGTAGACGCCGCGCGGGAGGCCATCGCTGCGTGCGCTGGCACGCGCTTCGGCGTCAACCTCTTTTATCCGCAGAGGGAGCTGACAGAATCGGAGCTCGCGGCTGCACGGTCGCTTGCCGCCGAAGAGAACGCCGTGCTTGGCGACGTCCCCCTAAACTTCGGCTGGCAGGACAAGCTCGACGCCGCGCTAGATGGTGGGGCAGCGGTGCTGTGGTCGATGTTCGGGGTCTTTGAGGAGACGGACATAGCGCGCATCCACGCCGCTGGGGCAGAGGCGTGGACCACGGTCACCACCCCGGAGGAGGCGCAGTCCGCGGCCGCGCGCGGCGTCGATGTGTTGTGCGTGCAAGGGCCTGAAGCCGGGGGACACCGCGGAGTGTGGGACCCGAGTGCGGAACCCGATCCGCGCCCGCTCAAAGAACTTGTTGCGGCGGTGCATCAAGTCACGGGCATTCCGCTCATTGCCGCGGGTGGGCTGCGAACTAGGGAGGATGTCGCCGAGGCCTTGGCGTGGCCGGGGGTAGAGGCAGCCAGCTGTGGCTCTGCCTTCTTGCTGTCCGATGAAGCCGGAACGAGTGAGCACAACCGTGGCCTTCTGCGCCGCGGCGGCCGGACGGTGTCGACCCGCGCGTTCTCCGGGCGCTACGCCCGCGGGCTGGAGACTGCCTACACACGGGTACACCCGGACCTGCCTTTGGTCTACCCCTATCTCAACGCGTTGCTGAAACCGCGTCGTGCGCAGCTCGACGCCGACGTGGACTATTGCCTCGTGGGCGTCGACGTGGAGAAAATCGGCGGGGGTAGTGTGGCGGAAATCCTCGCGCAACTACACCCAAACGGGCATGAATAGGGGTTAAGATTTACGAATGGACATAGTTTTACACCCTTTTTGACGAGTAAAGGATACAAAGTACGTGACTTCGAACGCGCACATTGGGCACGAGGATTGGAACGAGCGCCTGGAGCTGGCCCAAGAGATGATCCCGCTCATCCACCAGCTGCACCGCAATAACAACGTTGTCACCTCTATCTACGGCCGCCTGCTCATCGGTGTGACCGATATCGACATCATCAAGGCGCACCGCTACGCCCGCCGCATCGCTGAGCGTGAGCTTTCCACCGCAGAGACCCTGCCCATCCTCAAGGAACTGTGCTCGATGAACCTGGGCACCGCTTCCATCGACTTGGGCCGCCTGGCCACTGGCTTCGAGGAATCCGGCTCCGACAACCTGCGCAACTACCTCGAGGAGACCCTCGTGGATCTCGTCGGCGCTGGTGTTGACAAGGAATCCACCGACGTCGTTCTTTACGGCTTCGGCCGCATCGGCCGCCTGCTGGCCCGCATTCTGATTGCCCGTGAGGCTGCCTATGGTGGCGTGCGCCTGCGCGCCATCGTCGTTCGCAAGAAGGGTGACATTGACATCTTCAAGCGCGCCTCCCTCCTGCGCCGCGACTCCGTCCACGGTGCCTTCAACGGCACCATCGCCGTCGACGAGGAGAACGAGGTCATCTGGGCCAACGGCACCAAGATCCAGATGATCTACGCCAACAACCCCGCGGAGATCGACTACACCCAGTACGGCATCGACAACGCCATCGTCGTGGACAACACCGGTGTGTGGCGCGACCGCGAGGGCCTGTCCCAGCACCTGCAGTCCAAGGGTGTGGCTCGCGTGCTGCTGACCGCTCCGGGCAAGGGCGACCTGAAGAACATCGTCTACGGCATCAACCACGGCGATATCGAGGATTCCGACCAGATCCTCTCCGCCGCATCCTGCACCACCAACGGTATTACCCCGGTGCTCAAGGTCATCAACGACCGCTACGGCGTGGTCCACGGCCACGTGGAGACCGCACACTCCTTCACCAATGACCAGAACCTTATTGATAACTTCCACAAGGGTGACCGCCGCGGCCGCGCAGCCGGCCTGAACATGGTGCTTACGGAGACTGGTGCCGCCAAGGCTGTGGCCAAGGCTGTCCCGGAATTCGCTGGCAAGCTCACCGGTAACGCCATCCGCGTTCCTACCCCGGATGTCTCCATGGCTGTGCTCAACCTCGAGCTGGAGAAGGAGGCCGACCGCGACGAGGTCAACGACTTCCTGCGCAATGTCTCCCTGCACTCTGACCTGCGCCAGCAGATCTCCTACATTGCCTCCCCGGAGGTTGTGTCCTCTGACTTCGTGGGCTCTACCCACGCTGGTGTGGTCGATGGTCTGGCAACCATCTCCTCCGGCAAGCACCTCGTGCTCTACGTGTGGTACGACAACGAGTTTGGCTACTCCAACCAGGTCATCCGCATCGTCGAGGAAATCGCCGGTGCCCGTCCGGTGGTCTACCCGAAGCGCGTCGATGTTTCTGAGCTCTAAGAGCTAGATAGCTAACACCGCTCTCGCCACATGGCGCGGGCGGTGTTTCGTTGTTTTGGGGTCGTTATCGATTCATTCCTAAACTTGCCAGGATGCTTCACACGCACAACTGCCCGATCTGCCAAAAGTAGGGGCTGGGATTGAAAATCTAGACTGTTTTCGTCAGATTGGTCAGTTTTAGCGGGAAGACAGCGCTCGAGTATGGAGTAAATGTCGTGCGCGCAATGTTGCGGCCACACCAAGCACTGCGGCCAACAGCACAGCGACGGCATAGCGCAAAGGTGAGTGCGCAACCAAAGGCCAGGCGGGGAAGGCGAGTACCCACAGACCGGTATCTGCCAAGACATCGCCGCCCAAGGTGACGGAGACAATCGTCCCTACGATTGCGAGAGCGATAGCGCTCACAGTGCCGAAGCGAATCACCAGAATGAGTGATACAGCTGCGATGACATAGCCCACCCCAACCGCAAGGGGCAAAGCGGAAAACTGTGCAGCGCCATCACCACCTGCGAGCGCACTGGCCAGGTATGCGGCAGCGCAAACCGCCACGATGACGGACAAAAACCACATGAGGATTCCGGATGTGCCGAACCGTGTTTCCATATACACCAGCGGCCACGAATCTGACATGCGCGGCCATACGAGGACAGGCAAAATACCTGCGCCGACCGGCAGCAGAAAGAAGTAAAAGAAACCTTCGACGTAGTTAGCAGGATATTGCAGGGCGACAAAGCCTAGCGCCAGAATGCTGAGCATCAGGCAAGAGAAAACCGCTGGGCTAAAAGCTGCACGGTGGAGTCCTAGCAGCGTAGACCACAGCGAGGACTGTGCCGCCGCACGTGGGTGGTTCGTTGGCTGCCATACTTGGGCTTTTTCCACGGTGGTATCAGCCACGTCGGCGTCAGCCTGGGCCGTTGCAGATCGCGCGAAACGGTGTCGCAGCGAGAGCTTAGGCCGGTATCGTCGCGGCGTGTAGACCGCGGCTAGTGCTCCGAGCACGGCGAGGATGACGCACAATATGAAAGCCGGTAGTGGACTGCTGTTTAGAAGTGGGTCGTGTGGTTCAAGAGGCACCGAGTTCTGGTGAATACGCAATGCGCGTAAAAGCAGTCGTTGTGGCCATGCTGGGGGAAAGGCCCACCACTTGCCTGATTCAACAGTGTTCGGAAGGATGCTGAGTATTTGCCACAGGGCCGCAGCAACCAGTGTATAGGCGAAGCCCAGTCTGCGGGCACAGGCAGCGGAAAGCCCGGCAATGCCAAGTGCACCAAGGAAAGAATAAAGCCCGGCTATGAGGATAAGCTCGTGGTTCTCGCGCCCCTGGATGGCGACAGCGAGCCAGGAACCACCAAAGTTCAGCATGTGGAATAGCGCAATGCTGGCAATGACGACGAGAAGCCGGACAGCGTTCTCCCGACGCGGGTTGAGGTTTCTCCACTGCGTCCCGCCGCTGCGGGTAACAACTTCACGGTGTTCTGGGACCGCAGCGAATAGCGCAACAAGTGGGGCGTACATGCCGGTAACAAATAAGGATTGCCAAGCCAAGACGCCTGTGGCATCACTGTGCACCGATGCCATAGATGAAAAGATCACCGTCATGATGACCAGCGGTAGAGCAAGTAAAGGCAACCACTGTAAGGTGCTTCCACGGCTGCGCAGTAGTTCTGCTGAAAGGTAACTCGGGCGAGGATCAGTAGTGTGCTTAGGCATGTGACTCTCCTCCCCGGTTGGTAGGCGCTTGGGAGGGGTGGCCAGGTGAGGTAAGTCGGAAGAATTCCTCCTCCAACTGACCACGTGGAGCTAGCTCGTGCAGGGAACCGGAATAGCGAATCGTACCCTCGGCCAAGACGGTGATGTCATGGGCAAGGTGCAGGACCTCTCCAAGCTGGTGGGAGCTGACGATAACGGTGTGCCCAGCCGCGGCTAGTTGTTGTAGTAGCTCTCGCAATTCCATGATGCCTTGGGGATCGAGGCCATTCTGGGGCTCATCAAGAACAAGTACCTCTGGATCGCCGAGGAGAGCTTGCGCTAACGCCAGGCGGGCCTTCATACCAGTGGAAAAGGATTTCGCCTTCTTGGAGCCAACGCCGTTGAGCCCAGCGCTGGAGAGAACCCGGTCAATCTCGGAATCAGGAAGGCCCAGAAGTCGAGCGTGAACGCGAAGATTCGCCGAGGCAGACAGATGGCCATAAAAGGCTGGCCCGTTCACTGAGGCACCAATGCGGCGAAGCACATTGCGGCTCCATGGTTGGCCCGCCACGTTGATGGAGCCTGAGTCAGGTGGCAGGAGACCTAAGAGGATGGAAAAGAGCGTCGATTTTCCTGCCCCGTTGCGCCCGAGGAGCGCATGCACGCGGCCAGGGGAGATGTGGAAGGAAACATCATCGAGGACTCGTTGCCGACCGAAAGATTTCGAGATGTGCTCAAAAGAGATATCGCAATTCATAGAATGCAGTATCGCCGGGGCTCATCATAAAGGAATCCGCCTGCATGATGGTCTTCAGCGAGCAGACCTCCTACCGTGGTAGGAGCTTAGGCAACCCCAGCACGCTGCGCTAAGAGAACGAGGGCCACTCGGTCACGTGCGGCGAGTTTAGACATGAGCGCGGAGACGTGAGTTTTCACCGTGGTTTCTGCGATGACCATGTCGGCGGCTATCTCCGCATTTGTAGCACCACGCGCGATGAGTGAAAGCACTTCCATCTCGCGGCGCGTTACGAGGCTGAGTCCTTGGCGTTCCTGGGCGCTGAGGGTATCGCGTGTCAGCGCTGAGCGATAAGCCTCTAGCACTGGGCCGGTTACCTCGGCGGCCAGCACCGATTCTCCTTGCGCCACGTTGCGAACGGCGGTCACAAGGACCTCTGGGTCGGCATCCTTCAGCAGGAAGCCGTGGGCGCCAGCGGAGATGGACCGCGCCACGAGTTCTTCATCATTGAATGTGGTGAGCATGATGATGCGGCACTCGGGCTTGCGCTCGAGTATGGCTTGAGCCGCTGCAATGCCGTCCATGCCGGGCATGCGAATGTCGAGGATCGCCACATCAATGTGGTGGCTCAGCGCTGCTGTCACGGCGTCCGCCCCCGTGGCAGCGGTTGCCGCGACCTCGATGTCTTCTTGCGCAGTGAGGATGGTAGCCAGTGCTGAGAGCAGCATTGCTTGATCATCGGCCAATAAGACGCGGATTCTAGAGCTGCTGGGTTGCATCCTTGGTCTCCTTCATCGGTATCTGTGCGTGCAAGGAAAAGGAATGAGCATCGCCGGAATAGTCGAGGCGACCGCCGAGCGAACGAGCTCGTTCCGCTACTCCGACTAAGCCCACGCCGCTGCCCGCGACGTTGCTTGGCGTGGGATGAGGATTGGTGGAGATGAGGGTGAGCGCGGCGGCGTCATCAAGTACAAGCTCAACCACGACATGCGTGCCGACGCCCTGATGGCGCAGAGCATTCGTCAAGCCCTCCGTGGTAATGCGCACCAATGCCATCTGCACCAACGACGGCACGGCGTATTCAGCTGGGAGGTTTGCGTCGACTTTCAGCCCGGCAGCGCGGAAGCCTTCGAGGATTCCTTCGATGTGCTCAAGTTGTTGAGCAGGCTCTAGAGCCGTGGGGCCGGGTGAGCGCAAGGCAGCGACGATTCCGCGAACCTCGCCCAAGGCGGTATCCGCATTATCGCGGATCGAAAGAAGTGCTTCTTCAGCCGCGCCGGAGTCCGTATTCGCTGCAACGATGCCTGCATTAGCCTGAACCTTAATCAGGGTGAGGGAATGGGCAAGGACATCGTGCAGTTCCCGTGCAATGAGGAGGCGTTCTTCTTCTTGTGCCTGGTGGAAGCGCTCGCGGGCTAGTATCTCCCGTTGGCGATCACGGTCAAAATACCGGGCAGCGATGAAATACGTGCTGCCCAGCACTGCCCAATGGGCCACCACCATGGCAAGGAAGGGTGTGTCTACCTCATAGCGCAGAAGGTAAGTCTCAGTGTCGATGCGCCACATGAAGGGGGAGATAAAGGTACCGAGTGCGGTGATGAGGAGGACCACCCGCGGAACCAGCCTCTGGGTGATGTACCGCGAGGTGGTGTACACGGCCATGGGGGCGGTCAGCGCCCACGGGGTGAGGCCGCTATTGGTGGGGAGCTGGTTCATCCATATGACAGCCCAGGCCAGGAGCAGAACTAGGAATCCTGTTGCGCTCACGATTGGCCTCGAGCGCCACACGAGGAAGAACGGTATGAACAGCAGCGACAAGAGAGCCTCGAGTACTTCCACCGTTCCGGAAGAGGAAAACGCCAAGGCACAATAAAAGGCCGCTACGAGCCCCGCGACTCCTGCGAGTAGCGCGTCCCCCAAATGCACCGAGGACAGGAAGGTACGCGCGGTGCGGGAAGAGCTCATAGACGGCCATGGTAGTACATGCCGAAAGTACTACTTCTTTTTCTTGTCCTTCTTGCCCTTCTTTTTCTTTCCCTGCTTCTTGCCGGAGCCGTTGCCGTTGACCTTGTCGCGCTCCAAATCGGCTGCGACATCTGGTACGTAGGCAAATTCATTGCGCGGCGGGCGTACGTATTCGGCCTCGAGCTCGGGGCGATCTGGGATCTCAGGAACATCCTGCTCTACGTGCTGGTACGGAACCATCTTGAGGATGTGGTTGATCACGTTGATGCGCGAGCGCTTCTTGTCCTCGGATTCCACGGTGTACCACGGGGAGGACGGGGTATCGGTGTGGACGAACATTTCATCCTTGGCACGCGAGTAGTCTTCCCAACGGGTAATGGACTGCAAGTCCATGGGGGAGAGCTTCCAGCGGCGCAGCGGATCGTTGCGGCGGGACTTAAAGCGTGCGAGCTGCTCCTCATCAGAAACGGAGAACCAGTACTTAAGAAGGATGACGCCATCCTCGATGAGCATGTGCTCCAGCAGCGGAGCCTGGTGAAGGAAGCGCACGTATTCTTGCTGGGAACAGAAGCCCATGACACGCTCCACGCCGGCGCGGTTGTACCAGGAACGGTCGAAGATGACGATCTCGCCGGCGGTGGGCAGCTTCTCAATGTAGCGCTGGAAATACCACTGGCCCGCCTCACGGTCGGTGGGCTTCGGCAGCGCCTCGATGCGGCAGGTACGCGGGTTCAGGTATTGCGTAATGCGTTTGATGGCGGAACCCTTGCCGGCGGCGTCGCGGCCTTCCATGATGATGACCACGCGGGCGCCGGTCTCAACGACCCACTGCTGCATCTCGACGAGCTCTGCTTGGAGGCGCTTGAGCTCGTCCTCATAGGCTTGCTTGTCTAGCTTCGGCGGCTTGGTGGCAGACTTCTTAGACTGTGAACTCATACCTCTAAATTTACCGCTTAGCTGGGAGAATCCCTAACCGCGGGGGTTAAGCAAGTGGGGCGAATTGGGAGGTATTTAGTCAACCTCGTGTTGCGTCACCGCGCCGCTGGCGGCGTCGACGTCGAGTTCGTGTTCCTGGCCATTCGCCTTGAACTCGATCTCCCAGTGCGGGCCCTTGCCGTCGTCACCATCGTCGTAGTCGACCTCTTTTTCTGTGACGGTCTGGGCATCAACGCCGGCGTGGGATAAAGCTTTCTCGAATGCTTCATCGCCGGTGAGCTTCCCGGAATTCTCTGCATTTCCGGCGTCCCCGGCAGCAGCCGTGTCTGCAGGCAGCTGGGCGTCGTCATCGCGGTCATCGTCGTCATCAACATCGCCCTGGTCCGCGCCAGTTGCAACGGCTGTTTCCGTCACGGTTTCCACAGACGCGGGAGTCGGCGTCGGGGCGGGATCGGCCTCTTTATCTGAAGAGCACGCAACCAGCGCGGTGCTGGCGCATAGTGCGAGGCCGGCGGCGGTGAAGCGGGAGCAAAGAGTCATTGAGGCTCATCCTCCTTGGTCAGTCGGGCACGTGTGGTGCCCCACCCTAACGAAACCTGTCAGTTTTCGCTGAAGATCCTGGATACGGCTGAATGTTAACGGCCGTGACAGATACAGCCTTCGCCGCAGCCCCCGGCAGCGGGAGGTTCGCCGAAGCGCGTGGTGTTCTCAATCGCGCCGAGCCCTTCGATACTGATGCGGGTGCGGGAGCCGTCGCCAAGCAGTGCTTCCTCACCGCGCGCGAAGCCCACGCCTTCCGGGGTGCCGGTGGCAATAACATCGCCCGGATTCAGAGGGTAGAGGGAGGAACAGAAGGCGATGAGCTCGGCCACGGAGAAGATGAGGTCATCGGTGTTATCGTCCTGGCGGACTTCACCATCGACGGTCGTGACTAGCCGCGCGGCCTTGCCCGGGGCCCATTCATCAGTCGTGGTCAACCACGGTCCGAAGCCGGCGGTGCGGTAGAAGGATTTACCGGCGTGGAACTGCGTGGTAGCGCGCTGATAATCGCGCAAAGTGTAGTCATTCATGATGGCATAGCCAGCCACGTGCCCGAGTGCCTCCGCTACCGGAACGCGATGGGCGCGGCGCCCAATGACCACGGCGAGCTCTCCTTCATAGTCCAGCTTCTTCGTGGCATAGTCCGGGACGTAGACGTCATCGAAAGGGCCGGTCAGAGCCTCTGGAAACTTGATGAAAAGCGTGGGTTGTGTAGGCAGCTCGCGGCCCATCTCACGGGCATGCTTGGCGTAGTTAACGCCGACACAGATGATCTTTCCTGGGTTCGGGATGACGGGGGCGAGGTCGGCGTCGTCAAAAACCACCGGCTCGCCGGAGAGCTGCGCGGCTTTACGCCAGTCTGGACTGGCCAGCAATTCGCCGACATTCTCATAATCCAGCTCGGTGCCCACGTTGGGTCCGTCAATACGGATAGCGCAGGTGCCAAAACTGGTGCGGAGGGTAGCGAGTTTCATGGCAGTTAGTCTAGCGCGCGAAGAATCTCATCGACCGCGTCGGCGCACATGATGGGGACCTCCTGCGCCTCCTGCTTGTTCCATGCTTTAAGCACAAATGCGGCTGGGTCCATGCGCCCAGGCGGGCGGCCGATGCCGACTGAAAGGCGCTGGTAGTCCTTGGTGCCCAGAGATTTCGTGGTGGAGCGCAGCCCGTTATGGCCGTGGTCCCCGCCACCTAAGCGCCGCTTGATGGTGGCGAAATCAAGCTCAAGTTCATCGTGCACCACGATGATGTGATCAGCGGGTACAGAGAAATATTGAGCGAGGGCTTTGATGGGTCCGCCGGATAAGTTCATGAAGCTGCGCGGCTTGGCGACGATCAGCTTGGTGTCCCCGCGCCGCGCTTCGGCAATATCGGTGTTCGTCTTCTTGTGAACTGAGAAGGAAGCAAACAGCTCGCGGGCTAGCTCATCAGCCACGTCAAAGCCGATGTTGTGGCGGGTACCGGCGTACTTCGGGCCGGGGTTGCCCAGCCCCACGACGAGGAAAGAAGAATGAGTCACGTCGACCATTCTAAACAGCGCATGGGTGAAAACGGCGAACCGCGCCCGCCTCCCCGAAAGCAGGGAAACGGACGCGGTGCGCTAGATAGGTGAGGGGGAGGGGAGCTTTACTCCTCGTTGCCCTTCTCCTCGGAAGCGGACTCGTCGGCGGACTCGGCGCCAGCCTCAGCGGCAGCCTCGACGTCCTCATCAACCTCCGGCTCGGAGATGGAGACGATGACGGTGTCTTCCTCGGCAGCAAGGGTGGTGCCCTCCGGCAGGGAAACCTCGCCAGCGGTGACAACGGTGCCGTCCTCGAGACCCTCGATGGACACGACGATCTCTTCCGGAATGTTGAGCACGTCTGCCTCGACGAGGAGGACGTCGGCATCCTGGATGGACATGAGGCCCGGAGCCGGCTCGCCCTCGAGGACAACCGGAACCTCGACCTCAACCTTCTCGCCACGCTTAATGGAGAGCAGGTCGATGTGGTCGATGTTGAAGGTCAGGACGTTCTGGTCGATGTGCTTGACCATGACCAGGTGCTGCTCGCCCTCGAGCTCCAGCTCGAACACGGCGTTGACGCCGTGGTTACGGACCAGTGCGGTCATTTCCAGGCGGTCAACGGCGAAGTGCAGAACGTCGACGGCGTGGCCGTAGACGACGCCCGGGATCTTGCCTGCAGCGCGCAGACGGCGAGCGAAGCCCTTGCCGAACTCGGAACGGACTTCAGCCTTCAATACGGGGCGCTCAGAAGCCATAAGTAAATCTCCTTAAAGTATCGTTGTGCGGCAAGGACTGTTGTAGGACCATGTAGATACGACAAAAGCCTGCCGATGGACGTCTTGGACGAGTCATCGCAGGCTTAATACAAGATTCACTGCTTAACTTGTGCTATCGCGTCGATAACGGATTTCTCCCTCGCCGAGACGCACAAGATTTTAGCAGCAGCGTTGTCGCAGAACCAAATCTAGTGAGTCTCGAAGAGGGTGGTCACGGAACCGTTCTCGAAGATCTCGTGGATGGTGCGAGCCAGCAGCGGGGCGATGGACAGGACCGTGAGGTTGTCCCAGCCCTCGGTGGACTGCGGCAGGGTATCGGTCGTGATGACCTCGACAGCACCGCACTCGGACAGGCGCTCGCGGGCCGGGTCGGAGAAGACACCGTGGGTACACGCAATAACCACGGACTTGGCGCCGGCTTCCTTGAGCACGCGGACAGCGCCCGCGATGGTGCCGCCGGTATCAATCATGTCATCGAGCAGGATGCAGTCCTTGCCCTCGACGTCACCGACGACGCGGTTGGACACCGTCTTGTTGGCCTCGGTAGTGGAGCGGGTCTTGTGAACGAAGGAGAGCGGAGCGTCGCCAAGCTCGTGCGCCCACTTCTCCGCCACCTTCACGCGGCCAGCATCGGGGGAGACCACAGCGAGGTTGTCCAGCGGGTACTTGGACTTGATGTAGTCGGTCAGGATCGGCATCGCGTGCATGTGATCGACTGGGCCATCGAAGAAGCCCTGGATCTGGTCGGTGTGCAGATCTACGGACACGATGCGGTCGGCACCGGCAGCGGCCAGCAAGTCTGCCACCAGGCGGGCAGAAATGGGTTCGCGGCCCAGGTGCTTCTTGTCCTGGCGTGCGTACGGGTAGAAGGGCAGGATGGCGGTAATACGCTTGGCGGAGCCGCGCTTGAGCGCGTCGATCATGATGAGCTGCTCCACCAACCACTTGTTGAGCGGCTGGGTGTGGGACTGCATCACGAAGCAGTCGGCACCACGGACGGACTCCTCGAAGCGAATGAAGATCTCACCATTGGCGAAATCGCGCGCGGTGGTTGGAACCAGATCGGTCTTGAGTTCCTTGGCCACAGCCTCAGCCAACGCTGGGTGAGCGCGCCCAGTGAAGAGCATCATGTTCTTGCTGCTGCCGGTAACCTTGCCAGTCATAGGTAGATATCCCTTTACTTGTCGTTAGTTAGTGGTCTATTCGTCAGCCTCGGCGTCCTGTGCCTTGCCGGCGGCTTCTGCTGCCGGCGTGCCGGGACGCTTCTTTTGCACCCAACCTTCGATGTTGCGCTGCTTGCCGCCGGAGACCGCGAGCGCTCCCGCAGGAACGTCGTCCTTAATCACTGTACCCGCACCGGAGTAAGCGCCATCACCGACGGTGACGGGTGCGATGAACATGGTGTCCGAACCGGTGCGCACGTGGCTACCGATGGTGGTGTGGTGCTTGTTGACGCCGTCGTAATTGACGAAGACGGAGGAAGCACCAATGTTGGAGTAATCGCCGACGGTGGCGTCACCGATATACGTCAGGTGAGGCACCTTTGTACCGCGGCCGATCTGCGCCTTCTTTGCCTCGACGAAGCCGCCCAGCTTGCCTTCTTCACCCACGATGACGCCGGGGCGGATGTAGGTAAACGGGCCGATCTGCGCGTTGCCGCCAATGACAGAGTCAAAGCCGTGCGTGCGCACCACATGTGCGCCTTCACCAACCTGCATGTTGGTCAGGGTGGTGTCGGGGCCGATCTCGGCGCCATCGGCGATGGTCGTGGCACCCCACAGCTGGGTGTTGGGGTGAATGGTGACATCCTGGCCAATGGTCACGTTGACGCCGATCCAGGTGGTGTCGGGGTCAACGATGGTGGCGCCGCCGCGCATGGCTTCCTCAACCACGCGGCGGTTGAGCAGGCGACCGGCCGCGGCCAATTGCACGCGGTCGTTGACGCCGGAGAGCTCCTCCGGATCGGCAGCGACGTGCGCGCCGACGCGGTGGCCGTCTTCGCGGGCGATCTCCAGCACATCGGTGATGTAGAGCTCGCCTTGGGCGTTATCGGAGTTGAGCTTCGTCAGGGCGTCGCGAAGCACGGCACCGTCGAACGCAAAGACGCCGGAGTTGACCTCGCGCACCGTGCGCTGTTCCTCGGAGGCGTCCTTCTGCTCCACGATGGCGGTGACGGATCCATCCTCGGCGCGCAGCACGCGGCCGTAACCGGTGGGATCCTCCAAAGTCATGGACAGCACTGTTACGGCATTGCCCTCGCCGGTATGGGTCTCTTGCAACTGGCGCAAAGTCTCCGGGCGCAGAAGTGGAACGTCACCGTTAGTCACGATGACGGTGCCGTTAAAGTCCGGCAGGGCGCTCAAGCCGCACTGCACGGCGTGGCCGGTACCGTTCTGCTCCTCCTGGACGGCCTGGGATACTGCGCAATCCAGTTCCTCGGCGATGGCATCGACAGCGGGGGAAACCTGGTCGCGCTGGTGGCCCACGACGACCACAAGGGGCTCCGGGTTCAGGCCGGCGGCTGCGTGGAGGGCGTGGCCGAGAAGTGACCTCCCGCCAATCTCATGCAACGTCTTTTGGGTTGAGGATTTCATGCGGGTACCTGCGCCTGCGGCAAGGACGATGGCGGCGCAGTCAGTTACTTCAGCCACGAGTGTGTGTTTCTCCTGTGATTGGGGGTCAGGACTTACTGTGTTTCATCATAACGCGTGCTGCCTACTTCCCGTGTGACACCTCCGGGAGCGCTCGGGCACGCCATGCGCCAATCAGACCGATGCACGCTAAGAACAGGATGGCCGCCGAGGGGCCCGCGAGTGCAATGACGGCGGAGATGCCGCCGACGACGAGGAGGATGACGCCCATCATGGTGTTTGCGGCCCCGACGTAGCGGGTGCGCTTGTCCTCACCAGCCATGTCCACCACATAAGTCTTGCGAGCCACGCGGATGGCGGCGTGCGCCAGGTTGACCAGGAAGAAGCCGAGGGGAAGCGCCCACATGCTCACAGCCGTCGGCGCCCACGCGGCACAGGCCACGATGGCCAGCAAGATGAATGCCGCGGCACCCGCGGCCCAGGACATGACCAAGCGGGAGGACTTATCGGACAACACACCGGAAACCCGGCCGCCGACGAGGCTGGCTAAGCCTGAAGCTAGGACAAAGCCGCCGAGCCCGCTCAAAGCCTGTGAGCCGATGTTCTGCGAAAGCACCACGATGAAGGATGTGGACAAGGCGGAGACCAGCAGCAGGGCGCGGACGTTGACGAAGCCACGGAAGCGGGCATCCTGGGTGTATAGCTGCCAGGTGTCCTTCCACCAGCTGCGGTTTATCCCCTTCTGGCCGGAGTTCTCCGGCACAGGCTCCTCGATGCTGCGAAAGACCGCTGCTGCCAGGAACCACGTGGCCGCGCCGATGGCCAGCAATAGTGCCAGGCCCCAGCACGGGAGCTCACCTAGTACGGCGAGGATGCCACCGGTAATCAGGGTGACCGCCCCGCCGAGCTGCGTTGCCCGTCCGGTCACCACGCCGCGGCGCCCCTTGGAGATGGTGCGGCCCTGGACGTCCTTGCCGGTGAGCGAACACAGCGCCCGGAGGACGGCGAGAACAGCAAGCGCGAGGCAGACAATGAGGCCGAGGAGAGGGCCGCGAACAAGCACAGCAGCCGCCGCGATAATCGCCGCGCATACACCCTGGCCCACCGAGCCCAGCACCCATAGGCGCTTGCGGGCGGGATGGGACACCACCCATGGGGTGAGCGCCGCCTGCGGGAGCATGGAGCCGGACTCGCGCAAGGGGACCAGTAGGCCCGTGAAGAAGCCCGGCACCCCGGCCGCACTGAACAGCCAGGGGAGGACGGTCTTGCCGGAGAGCAATTGATCGCCCACGCCCTGCAGGCCATTCGACCAGACGAAGCGGCGGGCATTGGCGGATTCCTGGGACGGTGAAGAGCCGTGGGGAGATGCAGAACGCGAAGCCATGACTGTGATCTTAAGCCCGGCTCGACCTTATCCGGGCCCTAAGGTTTGCCTGATCTCTATCCTGGAAAACATGTCTATCTCCGCTCGTCCCACAGTGTCCCGCCGTGTCTTCGTCCAAGGCTCCGTGCTCACCATCGCCGGTGCCGCCGTAATGGGGTTGAGCTCATGCTCTGCATCGTCCTCGAAGAATCAGCCGGAGCCACAGGGCTACGACGGTGAGCCGCGCGCCCTGCCCATCCCGCCTGTGGACGAGGGCGAAGTTATTGACGGAACGCGAGTTTTCAAGCTGACCGCGCAGGACGGTTACTCGGAGGTCCTCCCTGGCAACGAGCGCACGCGGACGTGGGGTTTCAACGGTCCCTTCTTAGGGCCCACCTTGCGCGCCCGGCGCGGGGAGAAGGTCCGCGCGGAAATTACGAACAACCTCATCGAGATGACCACGGTGCACTGGCATGGCATGAAGCTGCCTGCCTACTCGGATGGCGGCCCGCACTCGCCAATTGAGGTGGGCAAGACCTGGAAACCCGAATGGGAGATCGCCCAGCCGGCCGCCACGCTGTGGTACCACCCGCACCCGCACATGGCCACGGCTACGCATGCCTACCGTGGGCTGGCGGGGATGTTCCTGATTGATGACGACGTGGCCTCAGATCTTGACTTGCCGCAGGATTACGGTGTGGATGATATCCCGCTGGTCATCATGGATGCGAAATTCACCGAAGACGGCCAGATCGATGAGAAAAGCGATAACACCCTGGGTCTTCTGGGTACCACGCCTCTGGTCAACGGCATTACCAATGCACGCTTCGACGCCACCACGCGCCGGGTCCGCCTGCGCCTGCTCAACGGTGCCTCGATGCGCTTCTACACACTGGAGCTGAGTAACGGCCCCTTCCACGTCATCGCCACGGACACCGGGCTTCTCGACGCCCCCGTGGAAGTCGACTCCCTCCTCTTCGGCCCGGGTGAGCGTGCCGAAATCATCGTGGATTTGGAGCCCGGCGAGGAAGTACAGCTGCGCTCGGTGCCGCGCAAGGATAACTTTGGGGTGCCCAAGGACAAGGATGCGGCTGACTTCGGCTTCCAGGATTCCTTTGACATTCTCACCATCTCCGGGCCTGCGGAGTCCGCGCCGGAGCCATCGACCCTGCCGGCAACGCTTGACCCGGCCGCGGCGAAGACCCCATCAACGGATGGGCTTGAAGAGCGTGAGTTCGTGCTCAACACTTTCATGATTAATGGTGAGCAGATGGACATGGCGCGGGTGGATACCGTCATTGATCATGACGCCCCGGAGATCTGGACCGTGACCAATGAGAACTCTGATTGGCCGCACAACTTCCACATCCACAACGCCCGCTTCAAGGTTCTTGACTGGGACGGCGACGAAAAGATGAATGTCTTCAACTCCGGCTGGAAAGACATTGTCAACCTTCCGCCGAAGGTCACCGCGCGCCTGCTGGTGGAGTTCGGACACTTCCCGGACAAGACCATCCCGTACATGTACCACTGCCACATGTTGCTGCATGAGGACGAGGGAATGATGGGCCAGTACGTCATGGTCAACAAGGGTGAAAAACCCGACGTGCGCGTGAAACCAGCCGCCTTAGTATTCGATCAAACCGCCACCACGCACTCCGCCCACGCCGGCCAGGTGGTGGACTCCTCCCGCAGCCCCTATGCGACGCCGGAGGCGAAGGGCTAACCAAGAACCAAGCTAGGCTTCAGCGGATTGAAAATCTGGTTATTTTCTGAGGCTCGGTTTCGAATGCTTGCAGCACTAGCTGCGTACGTCGATGGAGGCAAGCCTGTTTCCAATCACGTTGTCTCCCGTGTCGTCGTATGCAAAAGCTACGGGTGTAAAGTCCCCGGGAACCTCGAATACCCAGGTATATGGTGTGGAGAATCCGGGCCCAACGGAATCGTTGAGAACATCCCGGTTGGCTTGAACCCGCCAGTGGTCATCGAGAGGGGCATATTTCCGACCTTCTTGGTCAGCAATCCAAGCGAATAGGCTGAAGTCGGCGTTAAAAGGGGTTTTCCCTTCGTTAGAGACTGTTCCGGAAACGATGACGAATTGTGCGCCCTCGTTACGCGGACCTTCCATTGCGGTATCAGGCTCCCCGGGGGTGAACTCTTCGGTTCTCAGCTCGACCGTGGGGGCAAGCTCCACGGGGTCAATAATGACTTTTTCGTTTCCGCTCATGGCCGGTTCGCCGAGCTTTGGTAGTTCGTCGAGGGTTCCTCCAGTGGTGCTGTCTTCCTGTGCATTTGAGGTGTCGGCATTGTTCGATTCTCCGGATTGTGAAGAGGCTGGCTCTACAGAGGCTGCGGAAACCTGTTCCTCTTTAGAACCAGTGAATGCGTAGGTGGCTCCCGCACCAAGTGCTACGCCGACTAGGGCAGCGGCTGGAACCATCCACCATGCAGGTTTGGGGGTCTTCGGCTGGGCTGCCGTGCCGGAATCAACTGGTTGTGGCGTGGTGGAAAAAGGATTCTGTCCTGGTGCCTGTTGCGGCTGTTGCTGTGCATCGTAAGGGGACATGACTTACCTCGAGAGAAGAGAGTGAACAAATTCTTAACAGTGTAAACCCACAGCATTGCGTTTCCACTATCAGAGCAGCAGTGAGCATTACAGAAAGGGGAGGGATCGGTTTCACAAAAGTTCAGACGTGGAAGTGCAAACCCTGCCCTGGTCGTCGCCAAGCACGTTTGGCGCTTCACCGTGCTGTCAAGGGGTGAATGCGCTTCAAGGTCTGTACTTAAGGAAGCGTCGGCCGTTGGAGGCGCTTGAGTAAGGCGCTGTGGGACGACACAAGCCTGGCGATAGTGTGAACTGAGGCAAATTCATCATAATTGTGTGATCAGTGCGCTATGGTCAGTATCTGTGATTCAGGACGTCGACCCGCTCATCCATTCCCTGTACCAGGTCTTTGACCTCATCGGTGTGGTGCTCAACGGCATTATTGGTGGCACGATTGCACGCCGTAGGGAATTCGACATTATTGGCTTCGTCTTTCTGGCGCTCTTTTCGGCGCTGGCTGGCGGCATGATCCGTGACATGCTGATCGCCAGCGGTCCGGCAGCGGCAATCTCTGATCCGCTGTATCTCACGCTGGCGTGTGTGGGCGCGCTCATTGCGTTTTTGACGGACCTGAAGGGCAAGGCCTGGGAAATCTTTCTTGAGCACGCGGATGCTGTCATCTTGGGCGTGTGGTGCACGACTGGATGTGTGAAGGCGCTGACCCATGGAATGCCGTTTATCGCCTGCGTATTCTTGGGTGTCTTGACTGCAGTGGGTGGCGGAATGGTGCGCGATGTTGCTTCCGGCCAGATTCCCTCGGTCTTTGGCGGCAGCCCTCTCTATGCCGTGCCGGCGGTGCTTACAGGAATCGTGATGGCATCCTTCGCGCACTTCGACAAGTTTGCCCTTGGCATGGTCATCTCGCCCTTCGTGGGCTTTGGTCTGGCAGTTATGGCGTATTGGCGCGGGTGGGTGCTTCCGCGAGCCGGTATTGCTCCCTTGAACTACACCGCGGCGCAGGTGGCATCGATTGCGCGGAAGGCCGAAATCAGGGGATTTAGGCGCGGTCGTAAGAAAAGAAAATAAACACCGCCAAGAGCTGAAAAAATTGCAGTCCAGGCGGTGTTTGTGCTTGCTTCCCCACCAGGACTCGAACCTAGAATGACGGTACCAAAAACCGTAGTGTTGCCGATTACACCATGGGGAAACGCGCCCACATTATGAGCGCTGGGGGACATGTTACCCGACGGGTGCGTATCAGACCTAAACAGGTGGCCAAGACTCGCATTCCCGTTGCTTGCGGCTTACTTTTAGCTGGTGCGGGCCATGCCCAGTGGGGGAGATACAGTAGTAGGCATGGTTCGACAAAGGATGACCGGGCGTGAGCGCCGTGAGCAGTTGATCTCCATTGGCCGGGCGGCCTTCGCAGAACGTGGCTTCGATGGTGCCAGCGTAGAGGACATTGCAGCGCGCGCTGGTGTGTCCAAGCCGGTGGTCTACGAGCACTTCGGCGGTAAGGAAGGTCTTTACGCTGTCGTCATCGACCGCGAGCTAGTCGCTTTGGAAAAGGTCGTGACGGAATCGCTGCAGACGGGTTCCTGGCGCGAGCGCATCGAGCAGGGCGTCGTCGCCCTGCTGACCTACGTGGAGGAGGAGACCGATGGTTTCTTGATCCTCGTGCGCGATTCCAAGCCGGGGGATGAGCGTAGTTTCTCCACGTTGTTGAACACGGCGGTAAATCAGATTGCGCATATTCTCGGTGAGGCATTTGAACACCGCGGGCTCGACCCTGATCTGGCGGTGCTCTACGGCCAGGCGCTCGTCGGCATGGTGGCCACCACAGCCCAGTGGTGGCTGGATGAGCGTGAGCCTTCGCGTGAGACAGTTGCCGCGCACATCGTTAATCTGTGCTGGAATGGTCTTTCCGGCATGGAAGCAGCACCGAAGTTGAAGGGAGCTAAGTAGGTGGCAACGCCGATGCTGGGCGGGCTGCTCAAGGTAGCCGCCTCAGATCCGAAACTTAAAGGCCTCGCCTCCCAAGTGGGGGAAGCCTCATTGCACATTACTGGCATCGACCAGGCCCGCCCCTGGGCCATCGGCACGCTGGCGCACCACGCACCGGTGTTGGTGGTGACTGCCTCCGGGCGTGAGGCGGAGGATCTCACTGCGGAGCTGACAGCCATGCTGGGGGAGAAGGTGGCTCATTTCCCGGCCTGGGAGACGCTTCCGCATGAGAGACTGTCGCCGGCCGCGGATATCGTCGGCAAGCGGGCGCGTGTGCTTGACCTCGTGGGGGCGGGCAAAGCCCAGGTCGTGGTGACCTCCGCCCGCGGATATTGCCAGCCCATCCTGAGCAAGGTGGAGGGCCGCGCGCCCATTTTCCTGAAGGAAGAAGATGAGCACGAGCTCGCGCATATCCTGTCGGAGCTGGAGTTTCGCGCCTACAAACACGTGGACATGGTGGCCAAGCGCGGTGAGTACGCCACGCGCGGCGGCATTCTCGATGTTTTCCCCACCACGTCGGATTACCCGGTGCGCGTGGAGTTCTGGGGTGATGAGATTACGGATATTCGTCAGTTCTCCGTGGCTGACCAGCGTGCCATCCCCGAGATCGAGGTGGGTGAGGTGGCCATCTATCCCGCCCGCGAGCTGCCGATCACCAATGAGGTCGCCGCGCGCGCCCGCGAGCTGGCGCAGAAGTTTGGGGGCAACGCAGCCCTGGCGGAGCTTCTGACCAAAGTGGGGGAGCACATCCCGGCTGAAGGTATGGAAGCCGTGCTGGCCGTGCTTGCCGACGCCCCCTTTGTCACCCTCCCCGAACTGCTTGCCCCGGGCACACACGTGTTGCTTGTGGCGCCGGAAAAGATCCGCACGCGAATTGCTGACCTGGAATCCACCGATGCGGAGTTCTTGGCTGCTGGCTGGGAAGCCGCCGCGATGGGCGCGGATGGCCCGTTGGCGGCCGAGGGCTTGGATACATCGGCGTCGAGTTATCGCTCCTATGAGTCGTTGGAAGCGACGTGCCGGAATATCGAGGCCCCGCTGTGGACTTTCGCCCCTCCGGGGATGTTCGCCGCCGCGGAGTCGGAGACCCTGCCGCTGGACTTTGAGCCCGGGCCCACCCCACGCGGTGATATCCCAGAGATTGATGCCATGATGGCGCAGCTTCTGGCGCACACCACGGCCGGCGGTCGTGCTGCCTTCATCGCACCTGCCCAGGGTGCTATCAAGCGCATGGTGGAGCGCTTTGCGGAAAAAGGTATCCCCACGAAGGTGGCCACACCTGGCTGGGAGCCGAGCCCCGGCGAGGTCACTCTCTACCAGGCCTTGTCCCATGCTGGTCTGGTGTTCCCGAAGGTACGCAAGCTCAAGGACGCTGAAGCGCTACCGCTGGTCGTCATCACGGAAACTGACCTGACGGGTAACCGTGTGGGCGATATTGCGGGGGCGAAGCGTCGCCCAGCAAAGCGCCGCAACCGCGTGGATCCCCTCGCACTCAAGCAGGGTGACTACGTGGTGCATGAGACCCATGGCATCGGCAAGTTCCTCAAGATGGCCGAGCGCACCGTTCAATCCGGTGACGAGACTTCGCGCCGCGAATACATCGTGTTGGAGTATGCCGCCTCCAAGCGCGGCCAGCCGGCTGACCAGCTGTGGGTCCCCATGGATTCGCTGGATTTGCTGAGCAAATACACCGGCGGTGAGACGCCGACGTTGTCCAAGATGGGCGGCTCGGACTGGAAGAACACCAAGAAGAAGGCGCGCGCCGCGGTGCGCGAGATCGCCGGTGAGCTGGTGGAACTCTATGCCAAGCGCCAGGCCGCACCCGGTCACCAGTTTGGCCCCGATACCCCGTGGCAGGCCGAGATGGAGGATAATTTCCCCTTCGTCGAGACCGAGGACCAAATGCTGGCCATCGACGCCGTCAAACAGGATATGGAATCCACGGTGCCGATGGACCGCGTGGTCGTCGGCGATGTGGGTTATGGCAAAACCGAGGTGGCCGTGCGCGCAGCCTTCAAGGCCGTACAGGACGGCAAGCAAGTCGCGGTCCTCGTGCCCACCACTTTGCTGGCCCAGCAGCACACCGATACTTTCCGCGAGCGCATGCAGGGCTTCCCGGTGGATATCGAGGTGCTTTCGCGTTTTACCTCGACCAAGGAATCCAAGGAGATTCTGGCTGGTTTGGCGGATGGTTCCGTGGACATCGTCATCGGTACCCACCGTTTGTTGCAGACTGGCGTGCAGTGGAAGAACCTGGGCCTCATCGTGGTGGATGAGGAGCAACGTTTTGGTGTCGAGCACAAGGAGCACATCAAGGCACTCAAGGCCAGCGTGGACGTGCTCACCATGTCCGCGACGCCGATTCCGCGCACCTTGGAGATGTCCATGGCGGGCATCCGTGAGATGTCCACCATCCTGACCCCGCCGGAGGACCGCCACCCGGTCCTGACCTATGTGGGCGCGTATGAGGATAAGCAGGTGGCCGCGGCTATCCGCCGTGAGCTGCTTCGCGACGGCCAAGTCTTCTTCATCCACAACAAGGTTGCGGACATCGAGAAGAAAGCCCGCGAGCTGCGGGACCTAGTCCCAGAAGCGCGAATCGTCGTGGCACACGGCCAGATGAACGAGGACGTCCTTGAGCGCACCGTCCAAGGATTCTGGGACCGCGAATTCGACGTCCTGGTGTGTACCACCATCGTGGAAACCGGCCTGGATATTGCGAACGCGAATACCCTCATCGTGGAAAACGCCCACCACATGGGCCTGTCCCAGCTGCACCAGCTGCGCGGGCGCGTGGGCCGCTCCCGCGAGCGCGGCTATGCCTACTTCCTGTACCCGAAGGGCGCCACGCTGACGGAAACTTCCTATGACCGCCTGGCCACCATCGCCCAAAACAACGATCTGGGCGCCGGTATGGCCGTGGCCATGAAGGACCTTGAGATGCGCGGTGCTGGCAACGTGCTGGGTGCTGAGCAATCCGGCCACATCGCCGGCGTGGGCTTTGACCTCTACGTGCGCCTTGTCGGTGAGGCAGTGGAGACCTTCAAGGCGCTCGCGCGTGGTGAGACCCCCGTGGTCACGGACGAAGGCCCGAAGGAAATCCGCATCGATCTTCCGGTGGATGCCCATATTCCGGAGTCCTATATCAACTCCGAGCGCTTGCGTTTGGAGGTCTACCGCAAGCTGGCGGCCTCCAAAGACAACGCGGACCTGGCTCATGTGGTGGAAGAAATGCAGGACCGCTACGGGCCCATTCCGGAGCCGGTCGAGCGCCTGCTCGCCGTGGCTCGCCTGCGCCACCAGGCCCGCCGGGCCGGGGTCAGCGATATCACGGTGCAGGGCACGCGCATCAAGGTCCATCCGGTGGAGCTGGCGGATTCCAAGCAGGTACGCCTCAAGCGCCTCTTCCCGGGCTCCAACTACCGTGCAGCGGCCAAGGCCATCCAGCTCAATTTCCCCAAGGCCGGACGCAACGTCACGGACCCCAAGTTGCGTGACATCGAACTCCTGCAGTGGGTGGCGGACTTCTTGGCTTCGATGTTCGAACTCGAGCGCGTCGACGTCAGCGGTGCTAAGACTAAGAAGAATGTCATTAGCGTAGGAGAAAAATAATGGACGCCAGCACCGCCGCCGGGATTTCTCGGGCCAATCCCAGAATCGTTTTAGTGGCGGTGTGGATGGCTGCCTCGCTGCTCAGCATCCCCGTCTCACTGGTGATTAAGTTCAGCGGTGAGAACGGTGGCTGGCTCACCTTCATGTTGATGATGTTCGGAGTAATCCTGGTTGGCATTTGGGTGCTGCTTGGTTTGCTCCCGCTGTTTATCCGCGGTGATTACACAAGCAAGCTGGGGTGGGCGTGGGTGTCGATGGCCTTGGTGTTCATCGGCTTTATCGTGGGCAATGCCAACGTGCCGGATTTTGGGGACGTCGGTCCGGCCACCGTTCCGACGTGGTGGTTTGGCAACGAGGAAGCGGCCTCGATTACTGGAGGCATCTTCCTCGTCATCAGCGCTATCGGCCACGTGTTGTGGATAGCAAGCTGCATCGCCTATGCGGTGCTATCGCGCCGCACGGCGCCCGAGGTTTTCTAGAGCGCCAAGCGGCCCGTGCTCAAGCCCCACACCGCGGCAACCGCGCCGATAACTACCAGCGCTACCACGAACCATTCGAAGGTGTTGAACACGCGCTCTTTCTTGTACAGGCGGGTGGCCACATAAGGAATCATGCTGGGGACCACGGCTAGCGCGCCGAGAAGAACATAAACCGGGTCGGCGGCATAGATGAGCCACAGGGAATAGATGAAGGCGACGAGGCCGATGCAGAGGTGGCGGCGATTCTCTCGGCGGCTCACCTCCGGACCTGAAATATCGAAGCGCACCCCTGCATGTGGGTGAGTCAGCCCCTTGCCGCGCACGGCCAAGAGGACCAGGTAAAGGGAAGAGAAGATGTAGGGCAGCAGGTACATGATGGTGGCCAGCTGCACCATGGCGTTATAAGAAGTTTCGTTGAGGAAGAAGACGATAACGAAGAGCTGAATCGTCAGCGTAGAAATCAGCTGCGCTACCCACGGCGCACCGGCGATGTTCACGGTGCCGATCTTGCGGGGGAGAAGACCATCGACAGCCATCATGACAATCGGTTCCGCGCACAGCATCTGCCAGGACACGTAGGCGCCGAGCACGGAGAGGCACAGGCCGAGGGAAATGAGAGCGCCGCCCCATTCGCCTACGGCCGCGGTGAGCACGGACGCCATCGAGTTATCCGGCAGCGCTGCGAGCTCTTCCTGGGTAAGCACGCCGAAGCTCAGCGTGGACACGGATACCAGCAACGCCAGAACGCTGATGAAGCCGATGACGGTAGCGCGGCCGACGTCGGCACGCGTGCGCGCCTGCTTGGAGTACACGGATGCGCCCTCCACGCCGATGAAGACCCACACGGTAAAGAGCATGATGCCCTGAATCTGCTCGAAGAGGGACTTATCGGAGGCCTCGCCCCAGAAGTCAAGAGTGAATTTGTCCCAGCTAAAGCCTACGAAAGCGAGGATGACGATGAAGGCGAGGATGGGGACGATCTTGGCGATGGACGTCACCATGTTCATGATCGCCGCCTGCTTAATTCCGCGCGCCAGCACAGCAAAGATTCCCCAGGACAACACCGATACGGCGATGGCGGAGACCCAGCGGTGGTCGGCGTCAAAGAAAGGCACGTAGTGGCCAATGGTGTTGAAGAACAGGGTGGCGTAGCCTACCTGCGCCATCACAGATCCTAGCCAGTAGCCCCAGCCGGACGTAAAGCCAATAAAGTCACCTAAGCCGGCGCGGACGTAGGAGTACACACCGGAGTCGAGGTGCGGCTTGCGGTGGGCAAGAATCTGGAAAACGAAAGCTACAGAGAGCATGCCGATGCCTGCGATGAGCCAGCCGATGAGCATGGCGCCAGGGCCGGCCACGGAGGCGATGTTCTGCGGAAGAGAGAAGATTCCGGCGCCCACCGTGGAACCGATGATGAGCGCGATGAGCGTCCACAACGTCACAGAGTGCGTGCGCGGCGATTCGGTGAGATTGGAAGTGGTCATTGGTTAAAAATACCCCTTCAGGCGGGCGTTTGTGCAACTGCAGCGAAAGTTCAAAGAACTGGGGACCTATACTCGTTGCTTATGACTGTCCTGTTGTTAGATCCGCGCTGGCCCACGTTAATCCCTATGGAGGCCGTTGGGAAACTGCAGGGCCCTGTTGTTTTCACTGATGAAGTTCCGGTGAAGGTGCGCTGGGACTTTGATTCACTGTTGTGCGGTGAGGATCCGGAAGGCCATGGTGTTGTGGTGAGCACAGATCCATCACACCCGCAGGTGCGCGCGCTTATCGACGCTGATGCGGACCTCATCCTCGCCCCCTCCCTTGAGGAACCGATGTGGAAGGCACGTGAGGTGATGTCGCGTGCGCGGCGCATCGGGGAGTGGGAGCGCGATCAAACCCACGAAACTTTGCTGCCGTATCTAGAAGAAGAGTCGGCGGAATTCGCCCAGGCGGTGCGGGAGCGTGCCACTGATTCCGAGTTGCTTAAGGAATTGGGCGATGTCTTCTTACAGGTCCTCTTTCACGCCGAGATCGCGGCACGCCGTGGGGCTTTTACTCTCGACGATGTTGCGATGTCCTTCGTCAACAAAATGCGCTCCCGCGCGCCCTACCTTTTCGACGGCACGGAGGACGTCGTGGGGGTAGAGGAGCAGGAGCGCCTGTGGGCCGAGGGTAAGGCCCGAGGAAAGAACTAGCCCTTCTGAATCATCGAGGACAGCAGGGGAGCGTAGTCAGCGATCGTGGAGGATAGGCCGGTACCGCCGGTTGCGAGAGTGTCTTCCTTGACGATCTTGCACTCGAGGGCGCGGTCGGCGGTCTGGCCGGAGTACTTCACGGCGGCCAAGGCCAGCGGGCCGAGTTCCTCAGAGTTGCCCAGTGCGGTGAGGTTCTTGGACAGCTGGTTGCGGGTGGTGTTCGGAGTAAGCAACTCACCCTCGGTGCTCTGATCAATCAGCGTCAGGGTGCTACGCAGGGTGTTGCAATCAGCGGACTGGATGCCCTGGGAGAGGAAGCCGCCCAGCTCAGTCAGGGAAGCGGCAGAAGCGGTGGCGGGGGTGATTGCGCCGAGGGCGACAACGGCGGAAGCAGTAGCGAGGATACGACGGATGGACATGGAACTCCTTGGCTAAGAGAAAGGCACGTTTCTAGAACGGACAGTGATAGAACGTGGAGCACCAGCAGGGCCTCGGCTCTCTGTTCAACGCTGCAGTGTAGCGCAGAATGTTACGCATGGGAACATTTGGACATAACTTTTGTTCCGCGATTGTCGTAGGTCTTGCCTATACGGTCGCCTCGTGGCGCCCTCTGTGTCGCTCGACCCCCTTCCTGCAACGGGCTGTAGTATTCACCTTTATGACGCAGGGGCTTAGGAGGATCGGGGGCTGTGGCCTCGGCATTGTCTTGGCCATCATTCTGATCATTTCCTTGGTGGCCTGGAGTCTTTCCTTCCTGGATAAACCATCCCCGTTCCGGCAGCTTTCCCCCGTCCCAGAGGAACTTCCACCCGTGGGCGGGGCAGAGGTGCCCGCTATTGATGTCGACGGGCCGGGGCGCACGGCGGACAAGCTGACGTGGTGGTCCGACCAGCTTGCCGACGCCACCAGTATCCCCGCCCAGGCATTGCGGGCCTACGGCAACGCCGAGCTGATCGCGCGGCAATCCTGGCCGAACTGTAATCTGCGCTGGAATACCCTCGCCGGTATCGGCTGGGTAGAAACTCGTCACGGGACCTATAATGGAAGCCTCTTCGACCGTTCCTCCCTTGATGAGAATGGTTATCCCGACCCGCCCATTGTGGGCATTCCTCTCGACGGAACTAACAACACCACTTTGGTTCCTGATAGCGATGGCGGCGCCATTGACGGCGATGTCGAGTTTGATCGGGCGGTTGGCCCCATGCAATTCATCGCTTCTTCGTGGGAGCATCTAGGCCGAGATGCCAACGGCGATGGTGTTGCTGATCCCAATCAAATCGACGATGCTGCGCTGGGTGCCGCCGCACTGCTGTGTCACGGAGATAGGGATCTTTCCACGCCAGAGGGATGGCGTTCGGCGGTCCTCAACTACAACCAATCTGAGGACTACCTGCGTAAAGTCGCAGCAGCCGCAAATTCCTACGCCATTGAACAGCCTGCCGTGTCCTAGCCTCTTTCTAGATCTATGTCACGTTGTCCGTTTCCGCCCGACATGTTCCGAAGTTTTCTGGAACAATTGTCCCCAGGTGGTTTGGGAGCCCCTCCCAGAACACGAACCCAAGATCAATTTGGCTCTATAGGAGTGAAAGCAGCATGGCTGACATCATCCACGTAATGGCACGCGAAATTCTTGATTCCCGCGGCAACCCCACCGTTGAGGCTGAAGTATTCCTCGACGATGGTGCACGCGGTGTCGCCGGCGTTCCGTCTGGCGCTTCCACCGGTGTTCACGAGGCTCACGAGTTGCGTGACGGTGGTGACCGCTACTTGGGCAAGGGCGTTCTGAAGGCTGTTGAGAACGTCAACGAAGAGATCGCTGATGAACTTGCCGGCTTCGAGGCCGATGACCAGCGTCTCATCGACCAGGCCCTGATCAAGCTGGACGGCACGGATAACAAGTCCCGCCTCGGCGCCAACGCCATCCTGGGCGTGTCCATCGCAGCCGCCAAGGCCGCTGCCGAGTCTGCTGGCCTTCCGCTCTACCGCTACATTGGCGGCCCGAACGCTCATGTCCTGCCCGTTCCGATGATGAACATTGTCAACGGTGGTGCCCACGCTGACTCCGGCGTTGACGTTCAGGAGTTCATGATCGCCCCGATCGGTGCCGAGTCCTTCAGCGAGGCCCTGCGCATGGGCGCACAGGTCTACCACGCACTGAAGGCCGTTATTAAGTCCAAGGGCCTGTCCACCGGCCTGGGTGACGAGGGCGGATTCGCTCCGGAGGCTGAGTCCACCAAGGCAGCTCTGGACCTCATCGTTGAGGCCATCGAGAAGGCCGGCTTTAAGCCGGGCAAGGATGTCGCCCTGGCTCTCGACGTTGCTTCTTCCGAGTTCTTCAAGGACGGCAAGTACCACTTCGAGGGCGGCGAGCACACCGCTGAGGAGATGGCCAAGGTCTACGAGGACCTCATCGCCAACTACCCGATCGTGTCCATCGAGGACCCGCTGCAGGAAGATGACTGGGAGGGCTACACCAAGCTCACCGCAGCTATCGGTGACAAGGTGCAGATTGTCGGCGATGATTTCTTCGTCACCAACCCGGCTCGCCTGAAGGAGGGCATTGAGAAGAAGGCCGCCAACGCTCTGCTGGTGAAGGTTAACCAGATCGGTACCCTGACTGAGACCTTCGACGCCGTTGAGCTGGCACACCGCAATGGCTACCGCACCATGATGTCCCACCGCTCCGGTGAGACCGAGGACACCACCATTGCTGATCTCGCCGTTGCTCTGAACTGCGGCCAGATCAAGACCGGTGCTCCGGCCCGTTCTGAGCGTGTTGCCAAGTACAACCAGCTGCTGCGCATCGAGCAGGAACTGGGAGATGGCGCAGTTTACGCCGGCCGATCCGCCTTCCCGCGCTTCCAGGGCTAGGATTCAACCCCAAATCCCAGCAGTGGTCTGCACAGGCCGCTCGCTGAACTACTGGTGAAAGAATAAGGTGCCACAGTAACTGTGGCACCTTTTAGTCGTTTTGATCGTGGCACCTTTCCTGTTGTCCGGCCCCGAACAGGCCCAGCCCAAAACTTCTGAGACGCATGTTATTTCTGGGACACGTCGCGCGCCGCACAGCACCTGGGCCGGTCCGGGATACAATGGCTTTCCGATGGCACGCACTACTTCTCCCCGCACGAAACGCCGGAACACCGTTCCGGTTCGCACGCGTGCCCGCGATGAGCAGCGAGCTAAACGGAAGAAAGCGCCTGTGCAGCCCAAGGGGCTAGACATCCTCGGGATCGGCGTGATCATCGCTGTAGTTCTCGTAGTACTGCTATCCATTGCCGTTCCGCTGCGAAACTACTACCACGGCCAATCGGAGATTGCGCGGCTGGAAAGCTCAATCGTCGCCAAGCAAGCACAGAAGGATGACCTCCTCACGGAGATTGACAAGTACCGATCCGAGGAATATGTCAAGGAGGAGGCGCGCCGTCGCTTCGGTGTCATGGATGAAGGCGAGATGGCCTTTCGCATCATGGATCCGCGCATGGACTCTGGTAACACGGTGACCTCAGAGCGTCGTGAAGAAGCCGATGACCGCGAGTGGTACACGGTTTTGTGGGATTCGGTATCGGAAGAAGCCGAAAACCTACCGGAAACACCTGCTGAATAGGACTCATCCATATCTCCATGTCACAATGGTTCCTATGACCGTGACCGATGCTGACCTTGAAGTCGTCCGCGAACAGTTGGGCCGCACCCCGCGCGGCGTCGTGGACATTGCTTACCGCACCCCGGACGGAGCCCCAGCGGTGATTAAAACCGCGCCCAAGCTTCCCGACGGCACCCCGTTTCCCACCCTTTACTACCTCACCGACCCGCGCCTGACTGCCGAAGCATCGCGCCTTGAGGTCGCCCATGTCATGAAGTGGATGGAGCAGCGCCTCGCCCAAGAAGAGGACCTGCAGCGGGATTACCAGGCAGCGCACGAACACTACCTGGAAACCCGTAACGCTATGGAGGACCTGGGCACTAAATTCTCAGGTGGCGGCATGCCAGAGCGCGTGAAGTGCCTCCACGTTCTCATCGCTTATGCCTTAGCTGAGGGGCCGAGCCGCGTGCGCTTTGGTACCGAGGCTGTCGCGATGGCTGCGGAACACGGTAAACTCCGGGGAAGCGCCATCCCTGAGGATTGGCCCACCGTGGGGGACCTGGGCATCGACATGACCCAGTTCGATTTTTCTAACGCCGGTTAAAAGAAAGGCTAGCGCTATGACTCGCGTCGCTGCTGTCGACTGCGGAACCAACTCCATTCGCCTGCTCATCAGCGAGGTTCAGGAGGATGGCAAGATCCGGGATATCACCCGCACGATGGAGATCGTTCGCCTTGGCCAGGGCGTCGATGCTACCGGTGAGTTTGATCCTGAAGCGCTTGCGCGGACTCGCGTAGCGCTCGAAGGTTACGTCAAACAAATGAAGTTTGAAAAGGTCGAGCGCGTGCGCATGGTCGCCACCTCGGCCACTCGTGATGCAAAGAACCACCGCGAGTTTTTCAACATGACCGAAGAGCTTCTCGGTGAAATCCAGCCGGGGGCTCGCGCGGAAGTAATTTCCGGTGAGGAAGAGGCACTGCTGTCCTTTACCGGTGCGGTGGGGGACCTGCACTCTGAGGAGGGCCCGTATTGCGTCATCGATTTGGGCGGTGGTTCGACAGAGTTCGTCGTGGGGACAATCGATGGCGAGATCCTCGGCTCGCACTCTGCTCAGATGGGGTGCGTGCGGCTTACCGAGCGCATCATGCGCACCGATCCTCCCACGGAGGCCGAGATTGAGATTGCTAGCGACTATGTTGCTGAGCGCATGGCCGAAGTGGAGAAGATCGTTCCTATCGACAAAGCCCTCACCTTCGTTGGCTGTGCCGGTACGTTTACGACTCTTTCGGCGCTTGCCCAGGGGATGGAGCGCTACGATGCCGACTCCATCCACGGTTCCGAGCTTCGCTTCGATGCGCTGCGGGTGCTCACCCGACAGATGATTGGATTGCCTTCGGATGTGCGCGCTCTCAACCCCGTTATCCACCCCGGGCGCGCAGATGTCATCGGCGGCGGATGTGCTGCCATCGAGGGCATCATGACGATGATTGAGCGCAACAGTGAAGCCCGTTCCTTCTTCATCAGTGAGAAGGACATCCTCGACGGCATCATCAGCGGCCTCGCCGCCAGCTAGCGAGCTCAAAACAAAAGAGTCGCGCAGAAGCCGACCCTATTTTCAGTCCATGCCTACCCGTGCCCTAAGATGAGTGGGCACGGTTTGGCCCCCATAGCCCAATCGGCAGAGGCAGTCGACTTAAAATCGATTCAGTGTGGGTTCGAGTCCCACTGGGGGCACCATGACCAGCGGAAACGCTGAATTTAACGGGGTGAAGGTAGGGAACGCTTCCCAGCGCTCCTCTTCATAGTTTGCGGCAACAGGGGCGCCGGCAAGCGCAGTGCTTGTCGACGCATTCCTGTTAGGCGTGGACAATTTTGCGAATTTTGAGATTTTTGGGAACTTCCTAGCAGTGGGGAGCGTTGATCTTGATGAAACGACAAATAAGGCGGCCCTAGGGGCCGCTTTTTAGAGAAAGACTGTGAAAGGAATCGGGATTCGCGTGCGTTCTAGCAACCCCGTCATGAGTTCCCTCTCGTCCAGCCAAAGTCAGACCCAGGGTGGAAATCCCTACGGTCAGAGCGATAATCCATTTGTTCAGGAGAATCGCAGCGCCGATCGGCCGCTGACTGTTGATGATGTCGTGACCAAGACTGGCATTACTCTTGGCGTCATCATTGTCATGGCCGTGCTCAACTTTGCTGTTGGCGAGTTGATTAACCCAGGCATCGCGATGATTCTTACCTTGGTCGGTGCGCTCGGCGGTTTCATTACTGTTCTTGTCTCAACGTTTGGCAAGAAGTTTGGTTCTGCAGCCGTCACGTTGATTTATGCCGTGTTTGAGGGCCTCTTTGTGGGCGGATTCTCCCTTATGTTTGCCGGCGTATCTTTCGGCAATTCCGATGGCATGGCAGTTATCGGCCAAGCAATCATGGGTACCGTAGGCGTCTTTATCGGCATGCTGATGGTCTACAAGACCGGTGCGGTAAAGGTCACCCCGAAGTTCAACAAGATCATGTTCGGCCTCATTGCCGGCGTGGCCGTGTTGGCTCTGGGTAACATGTTGGGCGCTATTTTCTTCGGCTTTAATCCGCTGCGTGATGGTGGCATGCTTTCCATCATCTTCTCCCTCGTCTGCATTGTTCTGGCGTCCTTGTCCTTTATGACAGACTTCGACCAGGCAGACCGCCTGATTCGCCAGGGTGCTCCGGCGCAGTATGCCTGGGGTATCGCTCTTGGTTTGGCCGTGACCTTGGTCTGGCTGTACACGGAGATTCTCCGTCTGCTGAGCTACTTCAGGGACTAATTAGTCTCATACCGCTTCTGCGAAACCGGCGGCTGGCACCACAAGCTTTGTGGTTGCTGGCCGCCGGTTTCTTTGTGTGCGTGGCGCATCTCTTTTGGAGCAGGGGTATAGCGCCCGTTAGGTGCGGGCGGGATCTTGGCATTGACTGGCGCGAGCTAATACAGATTGCAACAGTTAGAACAGGATTTCCCTTCGCAAATATCTATTTGCGTACCAATTGCGGTATAGGTGGCGAGTACCTCAAGGCGGGTGACGTGGATGACTGCGGGGGTAGTTATGGTTGCAAATCTGAGGTCCTGTTCGGTTCTTGTGGGCGAAATGTTCGATTTCTTGGGTGGGTGAGTCTTTGTCTTGCTGTTAACAGGCTCCGTGAGCCGTCCGCTGGAAATGAAGGCAACTGCATCGGCAAGCACCTGTTTCCGTGCCTAGCCCTGAGCTTTACGCGACCATGCCGACAGAATTGGGTTTCTCATGTTTCCCAAGGATGCGATGCTCTAAGCGGCGTGCGGCAAAGCGGGCAAGATTGCTTCTTAATTGAGGAAAAACGACACCCCAAAAATTGACAGTGTTGTAATTCGGGTACCCCCAATTGGTTATAATCGGCAGGCAAGACACATGTAGTTCACGGCGGGTACCCAAGCTCCATGCAGGCTACGACCAGCTATTATTAACGGATAGTTCTATTAGTGCGATCGAATAGTTACAATAAATTTGCATATAGAAAATGACTAATTTGGCACCGGCGCGACTTCTTGTTCTTTCTCGTGCATTCTGGTCGCAGAAGTCGCTCGGAGTTTAAAGCTCAAGGGAGGGGCTTCTAACGGTCAGGAAAGTTAGTTGAAGGGACACCATGAAGCGAATCGGGGGCCTTGTGATGATGGCGGTTTGTATCGGGGTGCTGTCAAACTGCGCGTCACCGCTCGGCCTCAGTGTTCGTGGCAATGGTAGTAACGCGGGGGACTTTCGCAATTCTCCTGACATGAAAGCCGGCGGTGGCTCAGTGGACTCGGGGGTCGCTGATGCCACCGCCACGACGGGGCGAGAGTCTCAAGCTCAAAGTGAGCAGTCTCGTGCAGGCGGTGGGGTACTTCCGCCGCTAGGTGAGTTTGACCGGACAGTGCCTGGATTTCAGGTGTTTGATCCGTGTGTAGGGATTCCGGAAAGAAAGCTAAGGGAAGCAGGCCTTTCTACGCGTTTGGAGTCAAGTGTTCGCGAATCAGGTTTTTCCCACTGTGGGTTTGAGATTGAAAATGCTGTGGGGGAAACTGGATTCATTGGTCTCGGCGTGACGGATATGGCACTTCAGGAACTGGAAACGCAATACGGGGGGCAAAGGGTTTATGAAGGTGAGCAACTTCCGGTAGTTGCCCTAGATGACCCTGATTTTGGTCGACTGTTTTGCACTTTATATCTAGAGACCACCAAGGGAACGCTGATAGTTGAATCTTCTGGTTTTGGTAGCACTCAGAAGGACGAGCGCTGCGTGATCGGGGAAAGAATTCTTTATACGTTTGCTACTTAAATAGGGGGCACAAATGCAAATAAACTTGTCAAATCTTTTCAATCAATTGTCTGAAATCAGGGGACTATCTGAGCGGCTTAGAGGTGTTGCGGATGGAGCCCATTCTCCGCTTAACAGTGGATTCTCTCCGGTATTGGGGATAAAGGATGTCGGGGGTATCCACGAGAGAGTACTTACACATGATCCTGGCTCTGCGCAGCATTCACTCGAAGGCTTTAATAGGCAGCTTTCCTGGTTGGCAGACACACTAAAAACTGAGCTGGCAAGCTTCGAATCACAGGATGAGCTTACGAGTCGGGGGTTGGATGTCGCTGACGCTGGTGGGGGAGGCGGGGCAGTATCGATGCCGATCGTGTCGCAACCAGACCCGGGATACAGCCCGTTTGGATTTACCATCCCGATCGTGGACACCGGTGCTTCCATCATGGGCTTAGCATCGAATTTGTTTAGCACGCGCTTCTGGGATGTGTCGGAAGCAAATGCGCGGTGGGGCGCATTGAGTGGGGAAGTCGCAGAAATCGTTGCGGGTCTTGAAAACTCGGCCGCGTCTTTGGAAGCCGAGAACGACAGTGAAGCCACCACACGCGCAGCGCAGAAGATTCGTGAAGTCGCGCAGGCGGGTACACACTTCATTGCCAATGCGAGCGTCATGCAACAGAAGCTGTTCGGCTTCCAAGCGCAGCTGATGAATGTTCAGCCGGAAGCCATTGCCTTGGCCTTTGAGGTGGCGGCAATCCCAGAGCCTGCTACGCGTCAAGCCGCTGAACAAGCAGCCTTGGTCTATATGCAGGGCGTCCTTCAGCAGCAAGTGATTTCCGCTATGCCGTATCAGCATGCGCTTATGGACGCAGCGCCGCCCAGCGGCGGCGGAGACACCAGTACCCACTTTGGGGCAGTCATGGGCGACGGAAATCGCTACAACACCGATGGAGTCACATGGCCGAAGCCAATAGCCGAAGCGATAGAAAACGGCACCATGGGCCCAGGCTCCTTTGGCGTTGCGGACGGCCACATCCAAGGTCTGGAAAGCGTGGGGATGGGGGCTGACGATATCGCGCGCTTTCACAATGAGCTACACAATCGTGGGCGCAGCATCCTCAGCGAGCTTGGTTTCGGAGACGCATTAGCGCCGATCAATGCAGGCGAGGTGAATACCTCGGCTGCCAACGCAGGCTTGAGCGCCCTTGATCCCGTTCGGGGAGGAGCGCCAGGATCGTTGGCAGCTACCAGCGGAGCGGCAAACATGCCAGCTGGTGTAAACGGGCTCGGAGGTCTAGGCAGCGGCGCTGTAGGCCAGGGATTGGGAGCCATCGGTCTTGCTGATGGCCGTGGGAACAAGCTTCCCGGAGGCGTGGCAGGCCACAGCGGTCGCTTGCCGGAAATGTCGGCGAATCCAACGACAAACGCAGCGGGGTTCGGAGGCGCGGGCGCTTCATTCGGTGGGCCGCAGACCGGAACGCATCCGGTATTAGGAGGCCTTCCTGGGGCCGTAACGGGAACTGGACAACAGAGGGAAGGGCGGACGTCGCTAAGCGGAGGCGGCCTCGTCGGAGGTGGTGCCATCAGTACGGGAGGTTCCGGGGGCGTCGGCAACGCTGGTGGCGCTGGTGGTGTCCTGGGAGCCCCGGGCGGAGCGGGTAGTGCGAGGCAGGACGTCGGCAGTGCCCGCGGTGCGGGGATGCGCATGATGCCCATGATGGGTGGCATGGCACGCGGCGGCGAAGGCGAAAGGCGGGTCAAGTCCGTCACGACTCAAGTAGAACGCGACCCCAACCGCCGTGATCTACTCGGCGAAGCACCCGCAGTACTGCCAGGGGTTATCGGGGATTGGGTCCGGGAGGCAAAGTAGAAAAAGACGACGGACCCCAGAAAGCTAAAAGCGGCGCCCCAACTATCGGGACGCCGCTTCTTTGCCAGTTGCCGTTGAACCTACTGCTGAACCGGAGCAGTGGTGTATTCAGCCGGAGCAACCTCGGTTGCAGCAACGGCTTCGGACTCAGTGGCTGCTTCGGACTCAGCCGCAGCCTCGGAGGGGGCGGCTGCACCTGCGCCGGGAGCCTCACCGGCAAAGGAAGCGCCGGTGTCAACCTTCTCAGAGGAATCCTGTTGGTTCGGAGGGTGGCAGGCAGCGAGGGTGAGGCCAGCGGAGAAAACCAAACCAGCGGCAGCGAAACGAGTGAACTTCTTCATGGGTTAAAACTCTTTCTCGGAAAAACGATGACCTAAGAGCAGTATAAATTAGGACTTGCGCGGAGTGGCAGCCTTTGCGGAATCATAAGGTGCCGCAGAGACCACGGTGACCGACAAGGTCTTGCCATTCGGCGCCGTGTACTCGCGGGTCTCGCCCTCAGCAGCACCCAGGAGTGCAGCGCCCAGCGGGGACTGCTCGGAGTAGGTCTCCAAGTCCTTGTTATCGGAAGCAGCGGCGCGGGTACCGATGAGGAAGGTCTCGCGGTCCTCCTCGTCGCCGTTGTAGTACACGTGCACAACGGAACCGATGTGGGCAACACCCTCCTGGACGGCGGTGCGCTCGGTGGTGGAGTTCGCCAGAACCTCGGAGATCTGCTTGATGCGGGCCTCTTCCTGGTCCTGCATCTCACGGGCTGCGTCGTAACCCGCGTTCTCCTTGAGGTCACCTTCCTCGCGGCGCTCATTAATCTCCGCGGCGACGACCGGGCGGTGGTCGATGAGGGCCTGCAGCTCGGCCTCGAGCTTGGCCTTGGTTTCCGGGGTAATGTACTGCTTCTGCTGCTCAGCCATAGTGCAACCTTCCGTTTACGGTTCCTAATGAACGGGTCTACTTCTCATTGAATGGGCCAGAAAGCGCAGGTGGCGCGGCCCATTCAGAACGCTCAACATACTAGCACAGCTGGGCTTTTACTCGCCGGTAGCCTCACCCGCTGTATCCATCGTGCTGGTGTCCAAATAGGACGGGATGCTTCCGGAGCAACCGTAGGCGCCACCGGCGACGGCTCTGTGGTTGGTGGGGATATCCACCGCGATGCGTTGAGCGGACTCACCGCCAGCAGGCACGGCGACCTCGCGGCGCCCCACCTCAGCCTTGGAGTAGTCGAAGGCCTGGACAATGCAGTATGCAGGTTCTTCCACGCGGTTGCGGGTGATGTCTACCCACACGCGCGCTGTGTCATCAGACAGAATCTCGTGGGTGACGTAGGAGATATCTGCGTTGACCTTTTGCTGGCTGCGGAAATACTGAACGCCGTAGACAATGGCCGCAATCAACATAGCCAGGAATACCAGCACCAGTGCCCGGTTGGTCCATGAACCTTTTGTGCGAGTGGACTGAGAGGAAGAACCGTAGCGGGACTGCGAGCGTGCGGGTTGAGAAGCAGGTTGGGCGTCAGACATGAGTCTGATTCTATCCAACAGTCGCCGCGAAGAAACTATCCACTAGACTAGGCCTCTGTTTAATGCCTCTGTATTAATGAGGCGAAGTAGGGACGATGTAGGGAGATGTATCACCCAGTGAGCACGAAGCGCCTTTTGGCTATCCACGCGCACCCTGACGATGAGTCCTCGAAGGGTGCTGCGACGACAGCAAAATATGCCGCGGAGGGGGCGGAAGTCCTCGTCGTGACCTGCACCGGTGGCGAGAGGGGAGATATTATCAACCCGGCCATGGATCGCCCCGGTGTCCTTGAGAATATGGGCAGCATTCGCCGTGAGGAAATGGCGAAAGCAGCCGCCGCCTTGGGCGTGCAACATCGCTGGCTTGGGCACATTGATTCGGGCCTTCCTGGTAACCCGCTCGCGCCCAATATCAAGGACCTACTACCTGAGGGCTGCTTTGCGCTTAAGGAAGATGATGACGTAGCCCAAGAGCTGGTTGAAATCATCCGTGAGTTCCGGCCCCACGTCATTATTACCTACGACGAGAACGGCGGCTATCCGCACCCGGATCACCTCATGGTGTACCGCGCGTCCATGCTGGCGTGGGAAAACGCGGGTGACGCGGCATACCACCCAGAATTGGGTGAGCCGTGGGAGCCGCAGAAGCTGTACTACACGCATGGCTTCGTATACCAAAGGATGAAGATCTTCCATGATCTTCTTCTGGAGGAAGGCAAGATCAGTCCATATGAGCCGATGCTGGCGCGCTGGGATACGACGTTCGGAGACATCATGGCGCGGGTAACCACACAGGTCGAATGCGCGGATTACTTCCAGAATCGTGAGGATGCGCTCCGTGCGCACGCAACCCAAATTGATCCAGCCGGTGCCTTCCTAGCCACGCCCGTGTCCGTACAGCAGGAGCACTGGCCCACGGAGGAATTCGAGTTGGCCAAAACTCGCGTTTCTACTGCACTGCCGGAAGATGATTTATTTGCGGGAATTCCAGAAGTAGGGGAGTCTTAAAGCATGAACGCTTTCTACCTCGCAGCGCACGACGTCGCCCTGCTCGCCCAAGGAAGCCAAAGCGGGCCGGTTGGACCGGAGTTTGGTAAGGCTTCGCCTTCCTTTTTGCAGGCTGGAATTTTCACCGCCGCTATTCGCGCTTCCGTCGTCGAACCATGTTTGCGCAGGATCACGGCATCGATCCGTTCAATGATGAGGCGATCGATTCGGCAATGAAGGAAGCCGGCATCCTCGATAACAGCAAGAAGTCCATCTTTTAACGTAGAGGACGATTCCCACCGTGAAGTTCCTAAGCCAGCTCCTGTACCCCTTGTACGAAGCGCGTCTGACACGTGAAATCAAGAACAAGCCGCAACCACGCCACGTGGCAATCATGGCTGATGGCAACCGCCGCTGGGCGCGCGAGGCTGGATTTACGGATATCAGCCACGGCCACCGGCAAGGCGCGCGGAAGATCAGCGAGATGATCTCCTGGTGTCAGGGCACCGACATCGAGGTTGTCACTATCTACCTGCTCTCGACAGAGAACCTGAAGCGCAGCGAGCAGGAGGTGCAGCTGCTCTTCGACATCATCTCGGATGTCGTCACGCACCTCTCCCAAGGGGACTTGGATTGCCAGATCCGGCTCGTTGGGCACCTAGATCTGCTCCCTGAACAGGTCACGGCCAAGATGCAAAGCGCGGCTGAGGCCACGGAGGATCACCAGGGCGTCATCGTAAACATCGCGGTCGGTTATGGTGGGCGCCAGGAAATTGTGGACGCCGTGCAGAGTTTCATTCGCAGCGAAGCCCGCAAGGGGATGAGCGCCGAGGAAATTGCGGACAACGTGACGGCGGAGGCCATTACGGGCAACCTTTATACCAAGGGTTTGCCTGACCCCGATCTCGTCATTCGTACCTCCGGCGAGCAGAGGCTGTCCGGCTTTCTGCTGTGGCAGGCCGCTTACTCGGAGATCTGGTTCACGGACACCTATTGGCCCGCATTCCGCCGGGTGGATTTCCTGCGCGCCTTGCGTGACTATTCACAGCGCTCGCGCCGCTTCGGCCGCTAGCCCTGGCGATCGGGCTAGAGCTTACGCATCCTCACCCGGTCAACCAGGTGGTGCGAGCCCTTGCACAGCACCAGGGAGGCGCGTACCCGGGTGGGCAAAATGTTCTCAATGAGGTTGGGCAGGTTGATGGACTGCCAGATTTCACGGGCCTGCACGTAGGCCTCCTCGTCCGTCATGTCCGCGAAGGACGCGAAGTGCGCCCCTGGTTCGCGGAAGGCAGTGTGGCGGAGCTTGAGGAAGCGATCAATGTACCACTTTTCGATGTCGTCGACTCGGGCGTCCACGTAAACAGAGAAGTCGAACAGGTCCGAAACCATGAGGGTCGGCCCGGTTTGTAAGACGTTGAGGCCTTCCAAAATGAGGATGTCCGGCTGGCGAACCTCCTGAAACTCACCAGGAACGATGTCATAGGACACATGCGAGTACAGCGGTGCGGTTACCAGTGGCTTGCCGGACTTAACGTCGGTAACAAAACGCATGAGCGCGCGACGGTCATAAGACTCCGGGTAGCCCTTGCGCTGCATAAGCCCGTGCTCTTTAAGATACGCGGTGGGGTAGAGGAACCCGTCGGTGGTTACCAGATCAACCTTCGGGTGGGAGTCCCAGCGCTGTAGAAGAACTTGGAGCAAGCGCGCGGTCGTTGACTTGCCCACCGCGACGGAACCGGCAACGCCGATGACGAAAGGAACGTGCGTGGGCGGGTTACCTAAGAATGCCTCGGTCGCGGTGGTGAGTTTTTGGCGGGCCTCAACCTGCATGTGGATGAGACGGGATAACGGCAGATAGACCTCAGCCACCTCAGTGAGGTCGATGCGGTCACCGATGCCACGAAGTTTTTCCACCTCGGTCGCCGTTAGCACCTGCGGCATGGATTTACGCAGGGCACGCCACGTATCGCGGTCAAAATCGAGGTAAGGGCTCGCATCGGTCATTCGCGCCATGCCGACTATTGTTCCACTCAGCTGAGCGCCTGTGGCAATCGCCCCGAATGAAAAGATTCTCGGAGGCCCCCACGCGGGGGATACGGGCGTTAGGATGTAGAACTAGCTTCGGCGATTGCAGAGCCGGTGGTGTCGTGCCGCGGGCGGGCGCCGCGGGCTTTATTGACCACCTCTACGAAGGGACATCACGCTTTCATGACCACTACGAACAATTCAGACGTGCGCTACCAGGAGATGCGCGATCTCGACCCCGAGGTCTTTGCTGCTATTAACGGTGAGATTGCTCGTCAGCGCGATACCCTCGAGATGATCGCGTCGGAAAACTTCGTCCCCCGCGCGGTTCTGCAGGCGCAGGGCTCTGTTCTGACCAACAAGTATGCCGAGGGCTACCCGGGGCGCCGCTACTACGGCGGCTGCGAGCACGTTGACATCGTAGAAGATCTGGCTCGTGATCGTGCCAAGGCGCTTTTCGGCGCTGATTTTGCCAACGTCCAGCCCCACTCCGGCGCCCAGGCCAATGCCGCTGTGCTGGCGTCGCTGATCCAGCCGGGTGACAAGATCATGGGCCTGTCCTTGGCTCATGGTGGGCACCTGACCCACGGCATGAAGCTCAACTTCTCCGGCAAGCTTTACGACGTTGCCGCGTACGAGGTTGACCCGGAGACCATGCGCCTTGACATGGATAAGGTGCGCGAGCAGGCTCTGGCTGAGAAGCCGCAGGTGATCATTGCTGGTTGGTCCGCTTACCCGCGCACCATTGATTTCGAGGCTTTCCGCTCCATCGCGGATGAGGTTGGTGCGTACCTGTGGACGGATATGGCGCACTTCGCGGGCCTCGTGGCAGCTGGGCTGCACCCCTCCCCGGTGCCGCACTCCGATGTCGTGTCTTCTACCGTGCACAAGACACTGGGCGGCCCTCGTTCCGGTCTCATCCTGGCCAAGCAGGATTTTGCCAAGAAGATCAACTCCAACGTCTTCCCGGGGCAGCAGGGCGGACCGCTCATGCACGTCATCGCGGCGAAGGCTATTGCGCTGAAGATCGCGGCCACCGAGGAGTTCAAGGAGCGTCAGGAGCGCACCCTGGAAGGCGCGCGCATTCTGGCTGAGCGTCTGACTGCCGAGGATTGCACCAAGGCGGGCGTCGACGTCCTCACTGGCGGCACCGACGTGCATCTTGTCCTAGCGGACCTGCGTAACTCCGAGCTCGATGGCCAGCAGGCGGAGGACCTCCTCCACGAGGTCGGCATCACCGTGAACCGCAATGCGGTGCCGAACGATCCGCGCCCGCCGATGGTCACCTCCGGCCTGCGCATTGGTACCCCGGCCTTGGCCACCCGCGGCCTCGACACGGCGGCCTTCACCGAGGTTGCCGATGTTATCGGTACCGCACTGGCAAACGGTAAGAACGCGGACGTCGCCAAGCTGCGCGCCCGCGTTGAGAAGGTCGCCGCGGACTTCCCGCTCTACGACGGCCTTGAGGACTGGAAGCTGGTCTAAGCTTCCTTGCGCTCCTCAGCGTGGGCTTTCCGGGCGGCTTCGAGCCACTCGGGCATCGCGCTGAGGAGTTCTTTAATTTCCGCGGTGGTGAGAGGGCGGTCCATCTCGTTCTTCTTCAGCGCGGTCACGGAGATTCCCAGCTTTTGTGCCACGACCGGGCGCGGGTGCGGGCCCTCGCGGCGTAGGGTAGCGAGCCACTCCGGTGGGTTCTCCTGTAAGTCGCGCAGCTGCGCATGGGTTACCGCGTTGGCTTGAAACTCCTCCGGGGCGGCCGGCAGGTAGATGCCCAACTTCTTCGCTGCGGTTTGCGCACGCATGGCGGTGCCGGAAGGCTGCTGGGTTTCGTTGGCTGGGGTTTCACTATTCGGGGTATCAGTCACGCTCACAACGCTAGCAGCACCGTAGTATGAGGTGCATGCTCCGCCTTGTCTTTTCCACTGGCACAGAACCAGGCAAATGGTTTCGTCGCTACCGTGATTCTCACTCTCCAGAGTCCCTGGTAACCGTCGACGCCGATGACGCGATGGACGTTCTTCTTGCTCATGAGGCAGATCTAGCACTGACCCGCTTGCCGGATTCGCGGGTTGATGACAGCTTCCACGTCGTCCAGCTCTACGAGGAAGCACCCGGCATCGCCGTTCCGAAAGATTCTGTCTACGCGGAGGTTGGGGAGGACGTCACGCAGGAGGATGTTGCCGAAGAAATAGTGAATTACCGGATTGCGCAGGACGGCAGCGTCGATGTGCCGGCGCTGCGCACCGCTTTGCAGGTCGTGGCAGCCAACGTGGGCGTAGCCATCGCGCCGCGGCCTTTGTTGAAGGTGCTGAGCAAGAAGCAGGTCGTGGCACTGGGCTTGGAGGACCCCACTGTGGCTCGCACAGTGATTGCACTGGTGTGGCGCCGGGCTGATGACGGCGATGAGATCCAAGACTTCGTCGGGGTCGCAAAAGGAAGGACGCGGAATTCATCCCGTAATGCCGCCCCGAAACGCAGCGCACGCGACAAAGCAAAAGCTAAACAAGCGCGCAGAAAGTCCCAAGGAAAGCCTCAAAGAGGCTCGGTTTCCAAACCGTTATCAAAAAGACATAGGGGTTCTCAACAGCGGAAACGGAGATAAAGCAACGTCTTTGTTGTCAAATCATAGGTCCTGTGGTGGCAGGAAGTGCTGGCCATGCCTACGGTGGGCATCGTTCTCAACAAAAGTACTTAGAACAGTGCTCAACTAAACAGAAAGGCTTAAGAAAATGAAGAAGATGACTCGTCGTTTCGCCGCAGGTATCGCCGCCGCCACCCTGTCCCTGGGTGTCGTTGCTTGTTCCGACGCTGAGGATGCCGCTAAGGATGCTGGCGACGCTGCTCAGTCCGCTGCGTCCGACGCTACCGATGCTGCCGGTTCTGCCGCTAAGGACGCAAAGGATTCCATGAAGGACTCCGAGTCCGCCGATTCTTCCGAGGCCGAGGGCTCTGAGGGAGCCGAAGGCAGCGAAGGTGCCGATTCTTCTGAGTCGGACTCTGCCGAGTCGAAGGATGGTTCCGGCGCTGAGGGCGACAAGGAGAGCGTGTCCACCGCCAATGGTGACGTAGAGGTTCCTTCTGATTTCGCTCAGGCCATCAAGGAGAAGGCTGCTGAGTGGGGCGATCCGGAATCCATTGAAAACACCGACAAGGGAAGCGTTGCTACCTTTGCTAAGGACAAGCTGCTGGCATTCGGTGAGGGTGACGGCACCCAGCCGATCATCGGCAAGATCGCAGAGACCTGGACCGAGGAAGGCGGCCTGGAGAGCAAGGTTGGTCTGCCGACTGGCCCGGAGCAGGCCGAGGGCAACGGCTGGGTACAGGAGTTCACCAATGGCACCATCTCCTGGATGCAGGGTGAGTCCGGCGAGTACGAGGCCACCATCAACTAGGCGCTCATAAAACGGCTCGCTGCCTTGTGAGCTAAAGCGACAAAGCTCCGCACTGATAACACGGTGTGGAGCTTCTTCGTTTTTCACGGTCAACGCGTGAAAGTGCAGGGCTGAAGAATGTAGCTGCAGTGTTGGGGAGTGGGGGGAGAGACGACAGGCTCGTAGAGCCTGATGGGGATGGTGTGACGCTGGTGATTGTCGTTTTAATACTGTTCATCTTGCACCCATGTAATTTCAACCTTTGCTCTCTAGCGTGGACGGTGTCCGGACGCTAAGAACAGTCTCCGGATAGTTCGAAAACCACCAGCTTCACCATGCCGTCCCAGGTCGATGAGTTGGGGCGGGCATAACAAGGGAGAACCCTGCCGCTATGACCAATCCTTCCGTTCTCACCGAGCAGCCGCATGAGGCCTCTGTTTTGACCAAGACCTATGTCATCGATACGTCCGTCCTTCTCTCAGATCCCTGGGCGTTGCGTAAGCTCGCTGAACACGATGTGGTACTGCCCATCGTCGTTATTTCTGAGTTGGAAGGAAAACGTCATCACCCGGAGCTTGGCTGGTTCGCCCGCCAAGCTCTTCGCTTTTTGGAGGACCTTCGCGCTACCTATGAGGCGTTGGACCAGCCCCTGCCCGTAAATGCGGCGGGCGGGACTTTGCGCGTGGAACTCAACCACCAGGATCAATCCTTGTTGCCGGCGGCCTTTCGCGGGCCGGAGGGAGATCACCGGATTCTGGCCTGCGCGCTGAATCTCCAGCACGAGGGCAAGGACACCGTTCTGGTGACCAAGGACGTCCCATTGCGTGTCAAGGCTGGTGCTGTAGGCCTGCAGGCGGATGAGTACCATGCGCAAGATGTCGTGCTCACCGGTTACACCGGTATGGCCACGGTGCCCACCAGTGCTGAGGTCATCGATGAGCTCTACGGGGAGGGCGAGGTGCTTATCGACGGCTCCGTGACCACCGCCGGCACCCGCGTTGAGGATCTGCCGGTGCACTGTGGCATTACGCTGCAGGCGGGCGGGCAGTCCGCTCTGGGCCGGATGACGGCTGAGGGCACCGTTCGCTTGGTGCGCGGCGATGCGAATGTCTTTGGCCTGCAAGGCCGCTCTGCTGAGCAGCGCGTTGCCCTGGACCTTCTCTTGGATCCCTCCGTTGGAATCATGTCCATCGGAGGCCGGGCGGGCACTGGTAAGTCCGCGCTGGCGTTGTGTGCTGGCTTGGAGGCAGTGCTGGAGCGTGGCGAACACCGTCGCATCGTGGTGTTTCGCCCCATGTATGCGGTGGGCGGGCAGTCCCTGGGATATCTGCCGGGCTCTGAAAGCGAGAAGATGAATCCATGGGCGCAGGCCGTCTATGACACTCTGGAAGGTCTGGTATCCGAAAACGTCATGGACGAAGTCCAGGACCGCGGATTGCTGGAGGTTCTCCCGTTGACCCATATCCGCGGCCGCAGCCTGCATGATTCTTTCGTCATCGTTGATGAGGCCCAATCGCTTGAGCGCAATGTGCTGCTGACTGTTCTGTCGCGCTTGGGGCGTGGCTCCCGAGTTGTACTGACGCATGATGTTGCCCAGCGCGATAACTTGCGCGTTGGCCGTCACGACGGCGTGCAGGCAGTCATTGAGAAACTTAAAGGGCATGAGCTCTTTGCACACGTCACGCTGCAGCGCTCTGAGCGCTCCGCCATCGCGGAACTTGTCACCGATCTTCTGGAGGGGGAGAACTAACGCGTTCGCGCGTGGCGATCTCCCTGCCTTCAGCTTGGCATGAGCGCCGTGTGCTCAGTAATAATTGTTCCATGAGCGACAACGCGAAAGACAAGAAGAAGGATTTCCGCATCCGTCCCTTCAACGCGGCGGACTATCCGCAGATGCGAGAAATCTATGAGCAGGGCCTCAACACTGGCCACGCTACCTACGAGACCCGCTCGTTGACCTTTGAAGAGTTCAAAAACGTCAAAATCATGGCGTCAGTCTTCGTCGCTGTTGAGGCGGAGGATGATTCAAAGGTTCTCGGTTGGGTGTGCGCCGCGCAGGCGTCTACCCGCACCGTGTTCCACGGCGTCGTCGAGGATTCCATCTACCTGAGCAAGGAAGCCCAGGGAAGGGGCATCGGTGGCGCTTTGCTGGATCAGCTCATCGAGGTCTGCCGCGACCTGCATAAGTGGGCTATCCACTCGTGGATCTTCCCGGAGAACGAAGGTTCCGCCGGCCTCCACAAGTCCCGCGGCTTCGTCAAGGTAGGCACGTACTCCCACATGGCAAAGATGACCTACGGTGAGCTCGCCGGCCAGTGGCGTGATACGGACGTGTACGAGCTTCTTCTGCCGAAGCCCGAGGAGAAGAAGGCAGCAGCCAACCAGAAGAGAAAGTAATTATCCTGCTTTTCTAATGGAAGGGCATGAGTGGGGATAGAATTAAAGCTGTTCTCATTTCCCCTCGCTTAGAAGGTGAAGCATGTCCTTGCGCACTTCTGTCCTTGCCCTTACTACAGCCGTAGCCGTGTCGGCGGGTGCTTTCTCCGCACCTGTTGCCACGGCAGCAACCTATCCGTCGGCTGGTTCCGTTCCCGTGGCCGAGCTCGACGTTAATCAGCCTAACGGCGCTCTGGCCTATGTCTTTGCCGAGCCAGTGATGCAGTCCGACATCGACCTGGTGACCCGCCAAGTTCGCGAGTTGCGCGGCAAAGCCTGGGACGCCAATCTGCCCTTCAACGGCGGAACCCTGCAGCAGGCCGCTAGTGCCGCTGGCTACCGCACCCGCGACGCATATGTGAATTCAATCTCCTGGGATCGCGGTCTCGAGCACGCGGTTTTGCAGCGTGCTGCTGAGGGAAACTTCTTGTTTGATCATCGCCGCGCAGTTGGCACACGTACTCCTGAAATCCTGGACAATTACAATACGTTGGACAACCTGACCACGACGGACATGGAACATGCCGTTGAATCGTGGTCTACAAGCAGAAGCGGCGGTCCCAGCGAGTGGGACTACCTTGTCCGAGAGAACGGCCAATGGTCAACAAATAATGGTCACCTGTACACGATTCTTAATCCTGAATACGTGAAGTTTGCGCAGGCTCAAATCGGAGAAGTGACAGCTGGTCTCTATTCGGCCGATGATAAGCCGTCCGAACCGGCGCGGTTGACGGCCGGTCGCCACGCATTCCCCATCGCCGTGCCGGAAAGCGCTATAAACCGTGCTGAACTGATGGCCACGGGAGGCACCTCGGTCGGAAGCCAAGGAAGCCTGGGTTTGCGCATCGATGGATTCTGGGGAGCGAAGCTGGGGGTTCCGGTGGCGGCGCCCAGCAGTAGCGACCCAGAGGTCCTTGAAGTCAACGAGGACGGAACCTACACAGCAAAGTCTGAGGGCACCGCGACCGTCACCTTTAACACCTATGTTCTGCGCAATGGCCAGGCAAAGGTCTCGGATAACCAGATCACCAAGACCGTGAAGGTGACCAAGAAGTCCCTCGGCGGGGACTTGAGCTCCGGCGGCACGAACATTGGTGCCATCGTGGGCATCCTCGCCGGCGTGCTCGCGCTCATCGGCGTGGCTGCCCAGGTAGCACGCCAGTTGGGAATCTTGCGCTAAGCATCGTGACAATAAGAAATCCTCGCTACGTGAATGCTCGTAGCGAGGATTCGTTCTTACTTCACCCGGTTTCTACGCCGAGGGGACATCCCAGCTCCCAGACCACCGTTGCTCGTCGTCAAGCGCCAGCTTGTCTCGAAGCAGTGGCTTCTAATCAATCGTCTCCTTGAGGTGCTCCTCGCGGACGGGGAGGATGAGGAGGAGCGCGATGATGGCCATAGGAACCATCAGCAGGATGACGGGGGTTAGGCCGTCGTTGTAAGCGTTGAGGATAACGTCCTTGATGGGGTCCGGCAGCTGAGCAACCAGAGCCGGGGTGAGGCTGGAGGAACCACCATTAGCGCTGGCAAACTTCTCCGCGAAGGGCTTGCCTGCCTCACCCATGGACTTGATGGCAGCGGGCATGTTGGCGGCCATTTCATCCTTCATGTTGTGGATGAAGAGGGAGCCGACGAGGGACGCGCCGATGGCGGAACCGATCTGACGGAAGAAGTTATTTGCGGCAGTCGCGGTTCCGACGAGGGCGATGGGGAAGGAGTTCTGGACAATGAGGACCAGAACCTGCATGACGAAGCCAAGGCCGATGCCGAAGACGAGGAACTCTGCACCGAGCTGGGTCAGAGAGGTGTCTGCAGTCAGCTTGGACATCCAGAACAGCGCACCAGCAGTGATTGCTAGGCCGATGATGGGGTAGCGCTTGTAGTGACCGGTGCGGGCGATGATGAAACCGACGGCTGTGGAGGTTCCGATCATGCCGACCATCATCGGGATCATCATGAGGCCCGCCTTGGTCGGGGTCAGAGTGTGAACCATCTGCAGGTAGGTTGGCATGTAGCCCAGCACGCCGAACATCGCCAGGCCCAGCACCATGCCGGCTGCGGTGGTGAGAACCATGTTGCGGTTCTTGAACAGCTGCACCGGGATGAGCGGCTCCTTGGCCTTGGATTCGACGAAGACGGTGATGATGGCACCGATGACCACGGTGATGCCCAGGCCGATGATGATCGGGTCGGACCACTCGTATTGGGTTCCGCCCCAGGTCGTCATAAGGATCAGGGAGGCGGTGGTGATGGAAATGAAGATGGCGCCGAGGAGGTCAAACTTGCGCAGGTCGGTATCGCCGACGCGTAGGTGGAGGACCAGGGTGCATACGATGATGGCGAGCAGACCCAGCGGGATGTTCATCCACATGCCCCAGCGCCAGCCCGGGCCGTCAGTGAACCAGCCACCGAGGACTGGGCCGAGGACGGAGGAGAGTCCAAAGACGCCGCCCATGATGCCCATGAACTTGCCGCGCTCACGGGAGGTGGTGACCTCCGCGATGATGGATTGGGAGGAAATCATCATGAAACCAGCGCCGAAGCCCTGCACGGCGCGGCCAATGATGAGCAGGTTCATCGAATCAGCGAAGCCGCCGAGCGTGGAGCCAATGACGAAGACGCCGATGCCGCCAATGTAGAGCCACTTGCGGCCCATCATGTCACCGAGCTTGCCGGAGATAGGCATGGCGATTGTCATCATGACCAAGAAGGCGGAGATGACCCAGCTCATGTGGTCCACGCCGCCGAGCTCGCCGACGATGGTGGGCAGCGCGGTGGCAAAAATCATCTGGCCCAAAGAGCTCATCAGCATGGTGAGCACGAGGGCGGAGAATACGAGGGCAAGGTTGTTATCCGGCTTGCCGCTGCCGGCCTGAGAGGCCGGCTTAGCCGCGGTATCTACCATGTCAGTCCTTTCGAAAATTTGTTAATGAGTGTGAGCGCAGATTCGAAGCGTTCCTCAAAGGGGATGTCGCAGCTGAAATCTGGCGACGCAGTGGCTATCCAGAATGCTTCCCTGATAGCAAAGGCAATGAGTATCGCCTCAGTCTCAGCCGTGACCTCGGGCATCTGCCGCAAGGAGACATCCTGGTCAAGGCGCTCGGTGATGAGCTCCAGGATCTCGTTCGATTTGGCCCGCTTACGGCTGAGTGCCGCCGCTGCGGCATCGCTGTCCCCAGAGATCCGACGGCGACGCTCAGCGATGACCTCGTTGACATGCTGGCCAACGAGGTGTCCTTTAACTAGGTCGACCGCCAGCCTGAAAACGCTATCCGTAGGGGCGCTAAGGAAAGCCTTCTTCTGTTCCTCGGTGAAGTCATGACTCGGCGCACCGAGCACAGCAGTGTCTTTGGAATCAAAATAATTAAAAAACGTGCGCCGAGAAATCCCCGCTGCGTCGCAGATTTCCTCGACGGTAACGTCGGCGAATCCACGCTCATCCACGAGACGGGTGGCGGCGTCTTCGATTCGCAGGCGCGTCTTGAGGCGCTTCTGCTCGCGTAATGACATTTCTTCTTGCACAGAGTGCAACAGTACACTCAGTGCAAATTTGCACCAAGTGCAATTCGAGTGATTTTTGAAAGGGAGATCTAAAAATATGACGGTGGTTACTATGACGCTGAGCGTGGGCGTTGAAAACGACGAAGGCCGCCCTCCCGAAGGAGAGCGGCGGCGTTCGCGAAAGCGAGCTTAGAAGTTGTCGCGGTCGCGGTTGGTCATGGTGAGAACGTTGAGGCGCTCATCGAGCTCCTCCTCAGTGAGGTTCTCTCCGTCGACGAAGCCCAAGTCGATGACTGCCTCGCGGACAGTGATCTTCTCGTGCAGTGCGTGCTTAGCTGCCTTGGCTGCGTTCTCGTAGCCAATCTTGGAGTTCAGCGGGGTCACGATGGAGGTGGAGGACTCCGCAAACTTCTTCATGCGCTCCTCGTTGGCCTCGATGCCGTCAACGCACTTCTCAGCGAAAACGCGGGAGACGTTGGCCAGCAGGCGGGCCGACTCGAGAACGTTGCGAGCCATCATCGGGATGTAGACATTGAGCTCGAAGTGGCCGTTGGAGCCGCCGAAGGCAACGGCTGCGTCGTTACCGATAACCTGGCCAGCGACCATGGTGGCGGCCTCACACAGAACCGGGTTGACCTTGCCCGGCATGATGGAGGAGCCCGGTTGCAGGTCCTTCAAGTGGATCTCGGACAAACCGGTCAACGGGCCGGAGCCCATGAGACGGATGTCGTTGGCAATCTTGTTGAGGGAGACAGCCACGGTGCGCATAGCGCCGGAGAACTCCACCAAGGCGTCGCGAGCGGCCTGGGCCTCAAAGTGGTTCTTAGCCTCAGACAGCTCCTTGACGCCGGTGAGCTTCTTGAGCTCCTCGGTAACCTTGCCGCCGAAGTCAGCGGAAGTGTTCAGGCCGGTACCGGTTGCGGTGCCGCCGATGGCCAGCTCACCCAAGCGCGGCAGGGTTGCCTCAATGCGCTCAATGCCGAGCTCGATCTGGCGAGCGTAGCCGCCAAACTCCTGGCCCAAGGTGATCGGGGTGGCGTCCATCAGGTGGGTGCGTCCGGACTTGACCATGTCGGCGAATTCCTTGGCCTTAGCCACGAGGGATTCGTGGAGGACCTTGAGGCCCGGGATGAGGTCGTTGACGGCAGCCTCGGTCGCCGCAACATGGGTTGCGGTGGGGAAGGTGTCGTTGGAGGACTGGCCCATGTTCACGTGGTCATTCGGGTGAATCTCCACGCCATTGTTGTGGGCGATGGAAGCGATGACCTCGTTCGTGTTCATGTTGGAAGAGGTACCGGAGCCGGTCTGGAAGACATCGATCGGGAAGGCATCGTTGTGCTTGCCTTCTGCAATCTCGGTGGCTGCCGCAATGATAGCGTCGGCCTTCTCCGCATCCAGCTTGCCGGAATCCTTATTCACCTGAGCGCAGGCGGCCTTGAGAAGACCGAGTGCGCGGATCTGGGCAGCTTCAAGGCCACGGCCAGAAATGGGGAAGTTTTCCACAGCGCGCTGGGTTTGGGCACGCCACAGGGCGTTGACCGGAACCTTGACTTCGCCCATAGTGTCGTGTTCGATGCGGTATTCAGTCATGAAGTCACCTTTTCTGTGAGATGAGAATTGTAGAGTTCTTTATGTGTGCCGTGGCACGGCATTGATGGCCACCGTAGCACTCTTCGCAGGAAAGTGGATTAGCTTTCCTTATCGTGGGGGTTGGTGTAGTCCACCACGGAGTATTCCTGCAGCTTAGCCAGCTTATGGATGGAATCGACGTAGCGGATCGTGCCGGACTTGGAGCGCATGACCAGAGAACGGGTCGTGGCGCCGTTGGGGCGGTAGGACACGCCGCGGAGCATGTCGCCATTGGTAACGCCGGTTGCGGCGAAGTAGCAGTTTTCAGAAGAGACCAGATCGTTGGTGGTGAGGACGCGATCAAGGTCGTGTCCGGCCTTCCGTGCCTTCTCTGCCTCTGCTTCATCCTTGGGCCACAGCTTGCCTTGGATTTCACCGCCCATACACTTCATGGCACATGCGGTGATGATGCCCTCTGGGGTGCCACCGATGCCCATCATCATATCGATGGAGTTGGTGTCCTGGCAGGTGGCGATGGCGCCGGCGACGTCACCATCCATGATGAGGCGAACCTTGGCGCCTGCCTCACGGATCTGGCGGATAAGGTCGTCGTGGCGCGGGCGGTCGAGTACGACGACGGTCAGGTCAGCTGGCTTGATGCCCTTGGCCTTGGCTACGGATTTGATGTTCCACTCCACGGACTCATTGAGATCGATTGAGCCAACAGCCTCCGGGCCGACAGCAATCTTCTTCATATAGAACACTGCGGATGGGTCATACATGGTGCCGCGCTCAGCAGCAGCGATGACGGAAATAGCGTTCGGGCGGCCTTCTGCCATGAGGCGGGTGCCGTCAACCGGGTCGACGGCGATGTCCATCTCTGCGCCCTGGCCGGTGCCGACTTTTTCTCCGTTGAACAGCATGGGGGCTTCATCCTTTTCGCCCTCACCGATGACGACGATGCCGTTCATCTCTACGGAGTTGATGAGCTTGCGCATAGCATCCACCGCGGCGCCGTCACCTTCATTCTTCTGTCCACGGCCAACCCAGCGACCCGAGGCGAGTGCTGCTGCCTCAGTGACACGCACCAGCTCCATGGCTAGGTTGCGATCGGGGATATAAGACGTGTTATCAGACATGTGTGATTAGTCCCTTTCTTTTCAGGTGGCTCGGCCCGGGGTGGGGGACAACCCGGAATACATATTCCATTCTTCCACTTTTCCCTCGTATCCAAGCCCGAATGCCTCCCCCAGAAGAGGGTCTCAGTCAAGTTGGCCACCAAAAGGGCAGGTGGGAGGTCGCTGTCGCGAGCGCGGGAGGCGGCGTGACATACTGGGCGGGTGGCATCTGAAGATAAACCTAAGATTTTTGAGGACGCGCGTGATATCACCCTGACGGTGGGCGTCATCCTCATCATGATGTTCCTGGCGGTTGGAGCAACGGGACTGTGCTCGATCAACCCGGAAAAGCCGGGGCCCGTGCAGAACGTGGATGCCGCTACGTTTCTGGAAATGGAGGCGCGCGGCAGCGGGGCCGTCATCAGGGAGCCCGTCATGCCGGAGGGCTGGCAACCTACGGCCGCACGGCGCAAGGAGATGGGCGGCGAATCCGGTGCCGTGGTGAGCTGGCTTACTGCCGAGGAAGGCTACGTGGAATCGGCGCAGACGCAGTTGGCGCTTGGCGATGTCCCCTCGGCCTACGACTCCAACTATCGTGGCAACTCCGAGCGGCGTGAAGTGGCGGGCCACGACGTGGAAATCCTGAGCAGTGACGACAAAGATGTGCGTCCACTGTGGATTACTGACTTGGGCGATGCCCGCCTCGTTCTTACGGGCTCTGCCTCCGACGCTGATTATGAGACGGCCCTCACCGCCTTCGCGGAAGCTGAGCCGCTCCAAATTGCTGAGGACGGCAGCGTCGTCAGCGAGTAAATAATCAGCGGAACGTCACGCTCTGCAGCGTTTCATCCCATTCCACCTCGACGGCATCGCCGGCGGCACTGGCGAGAGACTCCGGGTCGAGCCCACTCAGGCGCGTCTTGCCCAGGTAGACATCGACCTTCTCGTGTTGGGACTTGCCGGGGAAGAGGGCAATTTCGACGAGCTTATCAGCGCTAAAACGCAGGACGATGGAGCCGGAGAAATAGCTGATTTCCTCTCCGCTCACGGTGTGCGGTGGGCCGAAAAACTCCTCGACGAGCTGGCGTGAATCTCCAAAGACCATGGAACCCGCTCCGCCCGACTTGGAGACGAAATCGACGCGATCTCCCGGGTAGCCGTAAATCTTCACTTAATCCTCTCCTGCTTCTGCATTGGCGGCTGCGCTATCGGTGCCCTCAGTATTCTTGCGGAGGGCTTCCTCTACGCGCTTCGATGCGCCGTCGAGGTGCGCCTCGCAAGCTTTTGCTAGGGCCTCGCCGCGCTCCCAGTATTTAAGAGACTCGTCCAAGCCCATCTGGCCCAGCTCGAGGATCTTTACGGTCTCAATGAGTTCATCGCGGGCTTGTTCATAGCTCAGTTCTTCTACCGGTGGGAACGCGTCCTGGCCGGGTTGGCCGGCACCAATTGTGTCAGTCATGGGGTCAATTCCTTTTCTCTTGTGCTCTAATAAATCGTTTTAATCTGCGGCCTGGGAGGCCATTGCGGCGGCGGTAATCGAACCATCGCCAACGCGGATGCGCAGCTGCGATCCCGGGGGAGACTGCGCATAGCTCGTGACAACCTCTGGTCCGCTACCGTCGCGAGGCAGCACCTGAACGATGGCGTAGCCGCGTTCAAGTGTGGCCGAGGGGCCCAAGGCTGAGACGCGAGCACGCAACGAGGCTACCTGGTTACTTTCGCGATCCAACCGGTGCGTAACTACCCGGCGAATCAGCGCGAGGTTGCGCTCAAGTTCCTCGCGGCGCGCGTTGATCGGCACCATGGGATCGGCGAGGACCGGGCGGGAGCGGATGCTCTCGAGGCCGCGGCGTTCCCTGTCCACCCAGCCGCGCAGCGCTGCCGCCATGCGCGAGCGGGCTTCAGAGATCAGCGCATACTCTTCGGCGGCGGAAGGAACGACGCGCTTGGCCGCATCGGTGGGCGTGGCGGCGCGCAGATCGGCGACATCATCGAGCACTGGGTGGTCCGGTTCGTGTCCGATCGCGGAGACAACTGGGGTGCGGGCGTCTGCCACAGCGCGCTGGAGAGCCTCCTCGGAGAAGGGAAGCAGATCTTCCACCGAACCGCCGCCGCGGGCGATGATGATGACATCGACTTCCGGGTTCGCGTCGAGAGTCCGGAGCGCGTCAATCACCTGGGTAACGGCAGTGGCTCCCTGGACAGCAGTGTTAATGACTTCGAACTGAACCGCTGGCCAACGATCCTGCGCTACGGAGAGCACATCGCGCTCGGCATGGGACCCGCGGCCGGTGATGAGGCCAATCTTCTTCGGTAGATAGGGAAGCGGCAGCTTACGGGAAGCGTCGCACAGGCCCTCCTGACGCAGCCGCTGGCGCAGCATCTCTACCCGAGCAAGAAGGTCACCAATACCGACGTGGCGGATCTCCGTGACCCACAGGGAAAAACTTCCGCGTCCGGCGTAGAAGGCGGGCTTGCCGTAGACCACGACGCGGTCGCCATCCTTGAGCGGTGAGGGGGCATTGCGGATGAGCGAGGTGTTACATGTCAACTGAACAGATTTTTCCTGTTCGACATCACGCAACGTGATGTAGGAGAGCTTCCATGTTGGCTTCATGTTCAGCTGGGTGATCTGCCCCTCCACCCAGAGGAAACCGAGGCGCTCGATCCAGCCTTTGACTTGGTCATTGACCTTGCCGACGGGCCACGGCGTTTCCGCAGAATTGGCCGGTTGGTTCACGCGCAGTCCTTTCTCTTGAGTGGTCTAGTCTCTCGGGTATGTTCCGTCCAGTGTAAGAGGCGTGCCGGACATCTGGTGCTACCGGCCAAGCCTGGCAAGCTGTAACTACAGTATGCGCGCGACTTTCGATACTCTGGGAGCCATGACTGAAACTGCAAAGAAGGTGCTCCTGGCGGCTCCCCGCGGCTATTGCGCCGGCGTGGACCGTGCTGTTGAGACAGTGGAAAAGGCGTTGGAGAAATACGGCGCCCCTATCTACGTGCGCAAGCAAATCGTGCACAACCGCTTCGTTGTTGAATCCCTGGCTAAGCGTGGTGTCATCTTTGTGGAGGAGGCTTCCGAAGCCCCTGAAGGCGCTCACCTTGTATTTTCTGCACACGGCATTGCGCCGACGGTGCGCAAGGAAGCGGAGGAACGCAAGCAGCTAACGCTGGACGCAACGTGCCCGCTGGTGACCAAGGTGCACAAGGAAGCACAGCGCTTTGAGCGCGATGGCTATCACATCTTGCTCGTCGGCCACGAGGGCCACGAAGAGGTCGAAGGCACCGCCGGTGAGGCCCCAGAGGTTACCCACTTGGTAGATGGCTTGGACGGCGTCGACAAGCTGCCGGATTTCCTCCACGATGAGAAACTCATCTGGTTGTCGCAAACCACGTTGTCGGTTGATGAAACCATTCAGATCGTCAATAAGTTGCGTGAGCGCTTTCCACACCTGGAGAATCCGCCATCAGATGATATCTGCTACGCCACTCAGAACCGTCAGGAATCGGTGAAGGCCATTGCCCCGAAGTGTGATCTCATGATCGTCGTCGGGTCCCAGAATTCCTCCAACTCCAAGCGTCTCGTCGAGGTCGCCCTAGAAGCAGGCTCTAAGGCCTCGCACCTCGTAGACTTCGCTTCGGAGATCGAAGAAGCTTGGCTGGAGGGCGTGAACACCGTCGGCGTGACGTGTGGCGCATCCGTGCCTGAACTGCTGGTCCGTGAGGTACTGGAATTCCTGGACGAGCGTGGCTACCACGACGTTGAGCAGGTGACTACCTCCACGGAGACTATCACGTTCTCCTTGCCGCGCGATCTGCGTCCGGCACGCACCGCGCGTTAATCCTCGTCGTAGAGATTCTCTTCCAGCGGCTGGGAGGACCGCTGGGAGTGCTCCCGTGCGCGCCGCGCATTCTCTGCCGATTCAGCGGCGGCACGGCGGAAATCCTCCCGCTCGTCTGCATCGGGGGATGCTTGGCGGCGCCTTTCGCGTTCTTCAGCTTGAATCCGGCGGCGTTCCTCGCGGTCGCGCTCACGGACGCGGCCCGAGACTGTGGTTTCACGGGCAAGCAGTTCCGCTACGGAAAGACGCTCGGAGCGGTTTCGAAGGTCGGAAGCTGCGTCGGTGCGGCGCTTTTCCTGGGCTTCAGCCTCACGGCTCTTCGCTCGATTGTCGCTGCGCCACAGGCGCAGGACTGCGAGTAGCGCGCAGGCAATAACTGTGACAATAAGTACGGGGAAGTGCTGCAGCAGCGGGAAGGCCGTGGTGAGAAGCGCGGTCTTAGAAAACGGCGACGCGCCTTCTGGCAAGGCCGACGTGGAACTGATGAAGCCACCGCCCACGGTCCCCAGCGCGTAGAGCAGGGGCAAAGAAATTACCAGCATGTAGAGCCCGCGGGTTTCCACCAGCCAGGTGACGGCGAGCGATCCCAGTCCAAAAATCAGGGCGAACGGCAGTCCCACGCTGCCAAGCACTCCTGAGACCGTCAAAGCCACGAGCGTTACGACGAGCGTGAGGAGAAGCGCTCGGGTAAGCGGCATCCCGCGGCGGGGAGGGCGGTGACGATTTTTGGCAACTGACACGCCCAGAGAGCTTACCGGGAATGTTGGCCAAACCGTTATTCATTCTGGGCGCGCCGCGGCCAAGAACCGACACGGCGCGGCTCCACAGGCAGGCGGTCGACGCGGGCGGGGACGTCCAAATCTTTGAGCCGCCGTGCAGTGACCGAAACGCGTGAATCCAAACTAGCCAGGCTTGCGTTATAAGCCTCCACCGCGCGCTCCAGCCCGCGGCCCACCTTGTCGTAGTGCTCGTTAAGGGTGTTGAGCCGGGTGTAAAGCTCGCGGCCCAGGCGCTGGACCTCGCGGGCTTTATCCGAGATCTCTTCGTGCTGCCAGCTCACCGCAACGGTACGTAAGAGCGCGAAAAGGGTGCTCGGGGTAGCGATGACGATGTTGCGCTCGAAGGCGAACTCGAGCAATTCAGCGTCGATAGACAAGGCCGCGTCCACGAAGGTGTCAGCGGGGACAAAGAGGATCACAAATTGTGGCGTGGGGGAGAAGGCCTCGATATAGTCCTTCGACGCCAGTGCCTGCACGTGGGAACGCATGAGGTGCGCGTGGCGGCGAAGATAGCCTGCCCGCTCCTCCGGGTCCTCGGTCTCCATCGCGTCGAGGTAGGCACTGAGGGGCACCTTTGCGTCCACGATAATGCTGCGTCCGCCGGCCAAGTGAATGACCAGATCGGGGCGGACGAGCGAGCCATTGATGCGGGCGTTCACCTGAGAATCAAAATCCACGTGCTTGCGCATACCGCCGAGCTCGACGACGCGCTCGAGCTGCACCTCGCCCCAGCGTCCCCGAACATTCGGGGAACGCAGTGCGCCGACCAGCTTGTCCGCGCGATCAGACAGGCGTGTCGACGTGCGGGTCACCGCTTGTACTTGGCTGCTGAGTGCTGCGAGCGATGTCGCCCGATCCTCCTCGATTTCTTGGAGCTGGAGGCCCAAACGGTCCATGGCCTTCTCTAGAGGGGCGAGTTCTGCTTGGCGGCGTTGAGACTCTTGAAGTGCACGGTGTTCCTCTGATGGCTGGGCGGACTGTGCGGAATAGGCGCGGGCCAGCCAGCCCAGAGCAGCCCCGATGATGAGGCCGAGGAACAAGAGCACTACGGGAAGGGAAGACGTCATGCCTGTCATCATGGCACGCGCCCCGGACATGGAGGCTTAGCTCTTGTCTTTTGATTGCAAAATCTGTTCGAGAGCGCCAATCGCTCGCTTGATTCCCGCGCGGGCACCGCTATCTCGTTCGCTGAAGTCTGCGTCAACGTCGACATCGATCTTTTGGTCCAACGGGCTTGTGCCGTCGTGGGCTACATCTTCCGCAGCGCCTTCGGGTGCGGCGTGGTCCGGGATGGACAGCCATTGTTCGCGCTTCCGGTCGCCCTGCTGCTGTGTGTAGCGCCCGATGAGGAAGCCGGCGACCGTTGAGAATTCCAAGTCTTCGGCGGTCCTTTCGCCGGACTGGAGCATCATCATGTCTTGGAAGTAGCGGTAGACCACCGCGATGGTCGCCGCCGCCGGAACGGCGAGGAAGCCGCCGACGAGGCCGAAGAGCGCGGAACCTACAGTCACAGAGATCAACACGATGACCGGGTGCAGGTTCATGGCCTTCGATTGCAGCCACGGGGAGAGCACGTTGCCCTCAAGCTGCTGAACTAAAAGGACCAAGCCAAGAACGAGCAGTGCTTTGGTAAAGCCCAAGGAGACCAGCGCGATGGTCACGGATAGCGCACCAGCCACAATCGCGCCCACGAAGGGGATAAAGCCGGCGATGAAGGTGATGATGGCCAGCGCCATGGCCAAAGGCACCCCGATGAGGGCGAGGCCGAGGCCGATAAAGATGGCGTCGACAAGCGAGACCACCGCCTGCGCCCGGACGAAACCGCCTAGCGTGGTCCACACACGGGTGAGCAACTCGGTGAGGTGCCAGCCGGTCCGGCGGCCCGTGGCCTGGCGCAACCAGGGGAGGAAGTTGTGGCCATCTTTAAGGAAGAAGAAGGTCAGCACCACGATGATGAAGAGCGTGACCACGATGGAGGTCGCCGTGCCAATTCCTGTGAACACGGAACCCGCAATTGAGCCGGCCTGGCGCTGCAGCCACAGGGCGATCTCATCGATGTATTGGCCGATCTCATCCGGATCGAGGTTGAGCGGTGGACCCTGTGCCCATAGCTGCAGGCGCTGAATGCCTTCCGCAGTTTGCAGGTACAGCGTTTGGGATTGCCGTGCAAAGTCCGGAGCAATGAACATGAAAAGCGAGCCCACCGCAGTAAAAGACACGAGGATGGTCACTGCCGCAGCCAGGGCCGACGGCAACCCCTTGCGCCGCATGGCGCTCGCAACAGGGGCAAGCACGGTGCAGATGATGAGCGCAATGAGAACCGGCAAAATGCCACGCCAGAAGTTGCCCAGCATGCGGAACGAGGCATAGAGGAATAGCCCAATAATGGTCAGGCGCAGTGCCCACAGCGATGCGGACTTGATGACCTCGCCGACCACCACGGAGCGATCCACTTGGTTGCCTGGCGGGTGCGGCGAGACTGCGTTCAGCGAAGCGGCATCGACGGAATCATCGAAGCGTCCGCCAAGCGCTGCCTCAGCGGCGGCGAGCTCAGGCGAGGATGCATTGGGGGATGGCTGATCAGAACTCACCCCACCATCTTGCCTTAAAAGATCCGGGGTGCGTTAGGATTGGCCCCGTGAGTCTTACACTTGGAATCGTCGGCCTGCCCAATGTGGGCAAGTCCACTTTGTTTAATGCCCTGACCCGTTCCGATATCTTGGCAGCGAACTATCCGTTTGCCACCATCGAGCCCAATGTCGGACTAGTGGAGCTTCCCGATTCCCGCCTGAACCGCCTCGCGGAAATCTTCAGCTCCGAGCGCATCCTCCCGGCCACCGTGTCCTTCGTGGACATCGCCGGCATTGTCGAGGGCGCTTCCAAGGGTGAGGGAATGGGCAACGCCTTCCTTGCCAACATCCGTGAAGCCGATGCCATCTGCCAGGTGGTGCGTGCCTTCGCTGATGAGAACGTTATCCACGTCGACGGCGAGGTTAACCCGGCGCACGATATTTCCGTCATTAACACCGAGCTCATCCTTGCGGACCTCCAGACCATCGAGAAGGCTTTGCCGCGTTTGGAAAAGGAAGCGCGCAAGAACAAGGATCTGGCAGAAACCGTGGAGGAGACCAAGAAGGCCCAGGCCATCTTGGAGGATGACCGTACCCTCTTCGCGGCGTCCAAGAACAATGAGATTGATTTGTCCTTGCTGCGCGAGCTGCACCTCATGACCGCGAAGCCTTTCCTTTATGTCTTCAACTCGGACGAGGCTGTCCTCACTGATGAGGCCAAGAAGGAGGAGCTGCGCCAGCTCGTAGCCCCGGCGGAGTGCGTCTTCCTCGATGCCCAGACTGAAACCGAGCTCCTTGAGCTCGACGAGGCAGAGGCTCTGGAATTGCTGGAGTCTGTCGGCCAGGAAGAGCCAGGCTTGGCGACGTTGGCCAAGGCCGGCTTCGCCACCCTCGGCCTGCAGACCTACCTGACCGCTGGCCCGAAGGAAGCCCGCGCGTGGACCATCAGGCAGGGGTCTGCGGCACCGCAGGCCGCGGGTGTCATTCACACCGACTTTGAGAAGAAGTTCATCAAGGCAGAAATCGTCTCCTTCGACGACCTTGATGCTGCTGGCTCCATGGCGGAAGCCCGTAACGCCGGCAAGGTGCGCCAGGAGGGCAAGGAATACATCATGCAGGATGGCGACGTCTGCGATTTCAAGATCGGCGGCTAACTCGTGCGCTCATAGCGCGTAGGCTGTGGGCATGAGTATCGCCCACATCCTAGACCGCGCAGCTAAGGCCACGCAGTGGCAAGAGACGCTTTACAAGGATCTGCACCAGCATCCTGAGCTCAGCATGGAGGAGGAGCGCACCCGCGGCGTCATTGCGGGCCAGCTCCGGAAGTTTCCAGGGGTTGAGGTGCTTGAATTCGGCGGGGGAGTCGTCGGCATCCTCCGCAACGGTGAGGGTTCGACGGTTTTAGAGCGCGCCGACTTCGACGGCCTGCCCGTCACTGAAGACACTGGCTTGGACTACTCGGCCACGGGCGAGGTTATGCATGCCTGTGGCCACGACACCCACGTGACCGCCTTGCTTGGCGCTACCGAAGCTCTGGCAACAGCGACCGACTCTTGGTCTGGCACGTTTATCGCGCTCTTCCAACCGGGCGAGGAAACCGCGGAGGGTGCACAATCCATGGTGGACGCGGGACTTACCGGCAAAGTCCCCACGCCTGACGTGGCCTTTGGCCAGCACATCTTTATTGATAAAAACGCCCCGGCCGGCAGCGTACTGATTGCGCCCGGCCCGGTCTTGTCGACAGCGACCTCACTCACGGTCACCGTCTATGGCCACGGTTCCCATGGCTCGATGCCACACCTCAGCGTCGATCCAGTCGTCTTGGCCAGCTCCATCGTGTTGCGGCTGCAGACCGTCGTGTCCCGCGAAGTCGATCCTCACCAGTTCGCCGTACTGACCGTCGGCGCGCTGCAAGCGGGGTCGAAGGCCAATATTATCCCGGATTCGGCCACCCTGCGCATCAATGTCCGCGCCTATAGCGAGGAGATTCGAGAGCAAATCGTTGAGGCCATCCACCGGATCGTCAACGCCGAGTGCCAGGCAGCGATGTCCCCACGTGAGCCGGAGATCACCGAAAGCGATAATTACCCGCTCACTATCAACGATGAGGAAGTCACGAACACGGTGCGCGCGCAGCTTGTCGACGTCCTCGGAAGCGACAACGTCCTCGACATGGAACCATGGACCGCATCGGAGGATTTCTCGAGGATCCCCGATGCCTTCGGCGCTCCCTATTGCTTTTGGGGCTTCGGTGGCCGCACGGACGGCGTGTCCATCCCGAACCACAATCCGCGCTTTGCACCGGAGCTGCAGCCGACGCTCAGCACCGCGACGCAGGCGCTCATCGCCGCGGCCTACGCCTACCTGGGAAATTAATCTTCCATCGCCGATTGGAGCACGGAGAGCACCGTGCGCCGTGCCGCGGAATCATCGAGGTGGGAATCCACCAGCGTCACGAGTGCTTCAAGCACCAGCAGAAAAGCAACGCGCGAGGCATCCTGCAGCTCTGCACGAAATGTCCCATCCGGGGAGGGGATGACCAGCGTGTAGGAGGCGAGCTCCGCCAAGGGCGAGGAGGTAAACGAGGTCAGCGCGATGAGCTTCGCGCCCGCCTCGAAGGCTGCGGTCGCGGCTTTGAGCGTGAGCGTGGTCGACCCTGAACCGGAAACGACGAGGCACACGCACTCTGCGTCTAGTTGCGTCGCCGCGATGTGCTGGCCCATGGCCTCCGCCACGAACTCGGCTGGGCGCCCGATGCTTGTGAGGCGCAGCGCCATGGTCTGCGCCAAGGGAGCAGAGAGGCCATTGCCCACGAGGAGAACACGCTTGGCCTGCGCTACTGCCTCTACTGTCGCGGCTAGCTCATCCTCGTTGAGCAGGGAAGTAAGCCCATGCAGGTAGTTGCTGAAGGAGGCAATCTCGGTACTCATGCGGCCGACGTGGGTGGAATCGGCACCCGCCGGCGGGGTGGGGCGCTGCGCAATCTCCTGCGTGAGCGCCACACGCAACTGCTGGTACCCGTCGTAGCCCAGCGCTTTCGCGGTGCGGATGACGGAGGTACGGGACGTGCCTACCTTGGCCGCCAGCTGGTCTGCAGTGGCGTGCAGGACGAAGTCCATGTCTTCGAGGATTGCCTGGGCCACGCGTTGTTCGATGGGCTGCAGGCTCGGCATGCGCGTGGTGATGTGCGCGGAGAGTGGGGCGGAATCAGTCATAGGGGTATCTATCAGGTGAATTTGGCGGCCACGATGCGGCGGCGGATAGCGCCGGAGATGGCGTCGATGGACATGGTGATGACGCTGACCACGATGAGCAGGACGCCGACGACGTCCCACTGGCGGTACTGCGTATAGCCGGTGAGCATGTCACCGATGCCTCCCACGCCGATGAGACCGAGGACCGCGGAGGTACGCACGTTGATCTCAAAACGGTAGAGCGCGAGCGAAGCCAGCTCCGGTTGGACAATGGGCCAGGTTCCCCAGCGCACCATTTCTGCCAGGCTGCCGCCGGCTGCCTTGACCGCGTCGGCCGGGCCAGTCGGTGCGGTTTCAATGGCCTCATAGGTCCACTTCGCGTGCGTGCCGATGCCGCCGATGGCCAGAGCTAGCGCGCCCGTAAACGGGGTTAACCCGGTGACGGTGAGGATAATGATGGCGATGATGATCTCCGGTACCGCGCGGATGATGGCAAACAGCGCGCGCAGTGGTAGGCATACCCACCCCGGGGAGACCGTATTGGCAGCTAGGACACCGAGGATGGTGGAGAGGAACACGCCGAGCAGCGCGCCGATCCAGGCCATCGCCACGGAGCGCCAGGTCTGCAGGAGGGCCTCACCCAGCTTGGACCAGTCCGGGTTGGAGAACATGAGCACGAGGTAGTGCCAGATGTTCGAGGGCAAATCTTTAAGAGCCGTCAGATCAACGCGAATGTAGCCAAAGGACAGCGCTAAAATCATAAGGATTCCGGCCCACGCAGCGAAGACTCCCCAGCTGCGGGAGCGGGAGGGAAGTACATGTGCAGTGCTCATCGCAGCCTCTTTCGCAGGTTGACGGACACGATCTCCAGGGCGATGACCACGACGAGCAGCTCGAGCACGATGGCGGAGAGTGCGTCATAGCGGTAGAAGCCGCGGACTTCGTCGATCAGCAGGCCAATGCCACCAGCGCCCACGAGGCCGAGGACCGCGGAGATGCGGACGTTGAGCTCGAGGGAGTAGATCACCTGGCTGGCAAAGACCGGCCAGGTCTGCGGCAGGGCAGTAACCCGGTTGATCTGGGTTTGCGTGCCGCCGGCGGCGCGGCCGGCCTCCATATAAGAATCATCTGCGGAGTCGATGGCTTCGGAGACGAGCTTGACCACGATGCCGACGTCGAAGAGCACCAGCGTGATGATGCCGGGCAGGGCACCGACGCCGAGCATGGCCACGAGGATGGTGGCGTAGACCAAGTCGGGCACCGCGCGGACAACGTTGACGATGCCGCGCACTAGCGAGCGCCACGGTGTCGATGGGTTGGTGGGCCGCGCCGCCCACAGGGATAGGGGCAGAGCGATGACCGCGGAGATGGCGGCACCGACGACGGCCATGGCGAGGGTTTCAAGCATCGGCTCCCACGTGCGCGGGAGGATGGACCAGTCGGGGCTGAACATCAGGGCCAAGCGGTCGGCGCCGTTGCGCCAGTTGCGAGCGATCTGCCCAAAGTCGATCTCGATTCCGCCCCAGGCGGGGACGCAGGTGGCGATGGTGAGCGCGAGAAAAGCAGCCAGCCCGCCAAGGATGCCGGGCCAGTTGCGCTGCCGTGGGGGAAGTACCGCCGTCATGCCCGGCTCTCCTGACTTCCCAGCTGGTCTTCCTCGCGGATGCGCCGGCCGTAGATGGCTTCGAAATCCTCCACGGTGGAGCCCGCGGCGGGCCCATCGAAAACTATCTTGCCGTGGCGAATGCCGATGATGCGCGAGGCGTAGTCTTGCGCCAGATCCACCAGGTGCAGGTTCACCAGGGTGGTCAGGTCCCGCTCGGTATTGATGCGGCGTAGATCCTTCATCACGGAGTGGGCAGTGGGCGGGTCTAGGGAGGCGACGGGTTCATCGGCCAGCATGATCGCCGGCTTCTGGGACAGGGCGCGGGCGATGGCCACGCGCTGCTTCTGGCCGCCTGATAAGGCGCCGGCCTTATTCCACGCCTTGTCGAGGAGCCCTACGGAGTCGAGGGCTTCGGCGATGATTGCTTTGTCCTCGGCGGTAGAGATTCCCAACAGGGTGCGCCAGCTGGGATTGTGAGAAAAGCGCCCGACGAGGACATTGGAGAAGACGCTCGCGCGGTCGGCTAGGTTGAACTCCTGGAAGATCATGCCGATGCGGCCGCGTAGCTTCCGCAGCTGCGCTCCCTTCGCCGCAGAAATCTCGTGGTCGCCGACGAAAATCTTGCCGGATGTTGGTTGCACGAGGCCATTGATGCTGCGGATGAACGTGGATTTGCCAGAACCGGACAGGCCGACGATGGCGACGAATTCGCCGGGAGCGATGTCCACGGAGACATCGTCAAGCGCCAGCGTTCCGTTGGGGTAGCGCACCGAGACATTCTCGAAGCGGATTCCCCACGCTTTCTCCTCCATCATGGGTGAAGCCTTTCTGAGTAGGGGCGTCAGGCTACTGGGCGAAGCGCTCGTTGACCTTGCGCGCCATATCGATGGATTCCTGCTTGGCGGGAACCCAGTCGGTGATGTCGAAGATGGCGGACATGGTGTCCGGGTCAACCTCGGAGAAGCCGTCCATGAGGTCGGTGATCTGGCCGCGCAGATCCTCCGGCACCTCATCAGAAATCACGACGCCACCGTTGGGGTACATGTCGGTGTAGCCGAAGACCACGAGCTTCTCGGCCAGATCTGGGGCCTCCGATGCGTCGATGGTGGAGCGCGCATCCCAGAAGCTGAAGCCCACCTCGGCATCGCCGTTGTAGACCGCCATGATGGAGGCATCGTTGGAGGTCACTGGCACCTTCTTGAGGCTGTCGACGTCGATGCCCTGGGATTCCATGGCCATGACCGGCAGCTGGTATCCGGCGGGGGAGGTAGCACCCAGCATGGCGACGGTGGTCTCCCCATCGATCTTCTTGAGCGCCTCGAGGCCCTTCGGACCCTGGCCCTTGTTCTCCTCCGGGGTGGCGGTGCCGTTGCAGTACAGGTAGTCGGCACCGCTGGCAGCATAGGTGGAGGCCACCGGCTCGTCCTCGCAGTACTTGTCGGGGTTGTTGGTGACGAACTGGCCGGCGTAGGAATCCGCGCCGAAGCGCTCGTCCTGCAGCACGGCGTGAGCGCCGTACATGTCTTCGGCGGAGGCCAGCTGCGCGGCGGAGGCGATGGCGATATCTGCTTGGCCGGAGCCGATGGCCTCGACGGCGGCCTGGTAGTCCTTGGTCACGACCCCCTCGACCTCGATGCCGAGCTCCTCAGAGAGGTAGTCAGTCAGCGGCTTTGCGGTGGTGACGAGATCGTTGACCTTCTCGTTCGGGATGAGTGCGAGGGTGAGCTTGTCGGGGGAGTTCGAGCCATCGGTTGAGGAAGAGTCAGAGGAGCAAGCGGTCAGGGAGAGCGACAGTGCAAGGGCGGAGGCAGCGAGGGCGGTGAAACGGCGCATGAGAATGTCTTTCTGTGTCGAGGGGTTGAGTGCTAGAAGGCGGAAGATAGTTCAGAAAAGATGTCGGTGACGCGCTGAGCGCGCCACGTGGGGTTGGCGTCTGCGGGGGTGGCGAACGGTGTTTCCAATAAAACGGTGCGCCCGCCACGGGCAGCCACGGGAGCGAGATCGAAATCCCAGATATCGCCGAAAGCGATGATGGGGCTATCGGGGAAATCAGATTCGAGGATTCGAGTCAAGCCGTCGGGCTTGCCCACCCTCGTGTAGATGGCGTCGAAGGAGTTGCTCAGCCCCAAAACCTTAAGCGCCTCTGCGAGGCCAGTTTCGGGGGAGTTGGTGGCGAGAACCACGCGGCCGGGATACGAGCCTAGAAACTCGGCGAGGCCTTCGGGCGCTGTGATTCCGGTGTCCGCAAGGTTTAGTCGGGAGGCCATGTAGGCCTGTTGGCAGGAGTCCTCCGGGGCATCGCAATCCGTGGCGAGGCTGCGGACGAGGTCGTAGCCGTCGCGATAGTGCACTAGGGAGGCGTCGTTCGTTGAGAGCATATGCTCGGCGGTGTGGGGGATGGAGTGGTTTCCGGTTGCCTCCCCGATGTGGCGAGCATAGGCCAGCACGGGCCCGTGGCCCAGGCTAACGGTGCCATCGAAATCGAAGAGGAGAACTGGGGGAGATATGTCTTTGGACATGAAGTACAAACTAACGACGGTTTATGTACTTTACGACCACACGCGGTAAACAATGCGTGAACAGTACGTACACACTTGCCTTTGGTACCCTGACTCACGGTAAATAGAAATTTTCCTCAGCGAGGGACATATAGAAAGACGCACATGTCTCTTCCAACCGAGCAACTGCTGCTCGAACGCTTCATGAAGCTCTCCATCGCCACCGCAGTGGCCACGATCGCGCTCAAAGTCGTCGCTGCTGCGGCGACGGGATCGGTGGGCTTTCTTTCCGACGCCCTCGAATCCGGCGTGAACCTCGTAGCCGCCGTCGTGGGGTTTGTGGCTATCAAAATTGCGGCGAAGCCGGCAGATGCAAACCACCAGTTCGGCCACGGCAAGGCCGAGTATGTTTCCGCGTTGGTAGAGGGCGCGATGATTTTCGTGGCCGCCGCGATGATCATCTACACGGCCATCCGCCGATTTCTGGCTCCGCAGCCGCTGGAGCAACCTGGGCTCGGCCTCTTACTGTCACTCATCGCCTCCTTGCTGAACTTGGGCGTGGGCCTCCTGCTCGTGCGCGCAGGCAAGCAACACCGCTCAGCTACCTTGCAGGCGGACGGAAAGCACTTGCTTACCGACGTCTGGACGTCCGTCGGCGTCCTCCTCGGCATTGGTGCGGTCGCACTGACTGGCTGGCTGTGGTTGGATCCCGTCATTGCGCTGGCAGTGGGCATTAACATCTTGTGGACTGGGTATAAGCTGCTCAAGGAATCCTTGAGCTCCCTGTTGTCGGAGTCCCTGCCCAAAGAGGAACACACCAAGTTGGATGCTTTGCTCAATGAGCTGGAGGGCCGTCACGATGTTTCCTTCACCTCACGCCGCACGGTCGCGGCAGGGCGCCAGCGCCTTGTTTACCTCACCATGGATGTTCCCGGCGAGTGGACGGTGCTGTACTCGCACACAATCGCCGACCGCATCGAAGACGCCATCGATGAGCTTTTTCCCGGCGCCGAGGTCTTCATTCACGTCGAGCCCGCAGGAACGGTTCATCGCCGCATCCTACGGATGCCGTAGGCTGGCTACGCCGCGCCCGCCTTCCATGACCCACGGCCAACTGAGGCCATTTCGAGTGAGGACGTTTGCTCGGATCTCATCGGGCACGATCCAATCCTTGTTGGCATAGCCCAGCAGGTATTCGTCGAAGGCGGGGAGTTCGAGCCGGATTCTTAAGGCACCGTCGATTTCGCTCGCGGTGACATCCTCCTGCCAGCCCGCCATCCACAGTGTCTGCCCATCATGGCTAACGGTCGTGGCCTCCGTGCTCGCAAGAGCCTTGGCAGCCTGGGATTTGCTGAGCTTGGACCATGTTTGGAGGTCGGCTACGGATACGGGGCCGTGGCCTTCGACATAGCGCTGGGCTAGCTCTGAGAGCGGTTGGTCCGGTTCACGCTGGACGGTAGGTAGCGCATCGACATGGAGGAAGGTCTCTTGGTTGCCAGCTTTTGGGCCCTGTACCAAGTCACCGGCACCGCCGAATGCGCGGAGTAGGTGGGAGCCCCTGCCTTCTGTGGGGTCCACTCCAACCTCAGCGAAAATCTCGTAGACCTCCGTGCGAGTGAGAGGCTCGGTGGCTGCGCCATGTAGTGCTTCCGAAGCTGCTGCCACCATGTCTTCGCTGAGCCCCAAGCTCGGTCGCCGGGATTTCTGGCTGGAGGCCATTCGTGGATAGAGGAGGCGGGACATCCAGCGGACGTCGGCAGCCGGCATGAAGTGCAGCGTGCCGCGCTGTGGCCAACAGCGCACCACGCGATAGTGTCCAACTTCACCGAGCACCTCTTGATCAGTGCAGCCGGCGCGAAGGGCTAGTGCTGTGATGCCGGCATCGTAGGTCTGCCCCTGCAGAGCGAGGAGATGCTCAGCGACGTCCTGCGCCGAGGAGAGCTGTGATCTCGCGGCCGATGGGGCGAGGCCTTGAGCAATGAGCCGGCGGGCTAGAAGTTCGTCGCGGTTAAGTTCCTTCATGGCTGTCTACATTAGAGCCGGAAGGTCTTCATCAGCTGCATGCCCGTCGAAACCAGCTGGCGGAAGCGTTCCGGTGAGACGTACTCCGACGGCGCAAGCGGGTGCAGGCGCTGCTCGGCCACGGTGCGCTCGTTGGCCCACAGGCGCATGCCGGTAATACCGTGGCGGTGGTTCAGTCCAGATTCCTTGACGCCTCCACCTGGCGCGGCGATAGAACCGTAGGCGGCGGCGAAGCCTTCGTTGATGTTGACCATGCCGGCCTCTAGCTGGGAGGCAACCTTCCACGCGCGGCGGGAATTTCCGGACCATACTGAGGCAGAAAGACCGTAGGTGGTGTCATTGGCGCGCTGGATGGCCTCGGCATCGGAGCTCACCGCATACACAGCCAACACTGGGCCGAAAGTTTCGGTGGCATAGAGATCCATCTTTGGGGTCACGCCGGTGAGCACGGTGGGCTCATAGAAGAAGGGCCCAAGATCCGGCCGAGCCTTTCCGCCATATACCACGGTGGCGCCCTTGGACAGGGCGTCCTCGACGTGGGAAACTACTGCATCGAGCTGGCGCTGCGAGGTCAGCGAGCCGATGGTGGCAGCATCGGAGAATGCTGCCCCGAGCACTTGCTGGTCCAGGGCGTTCTTGAGTTCTGCGAGGAACTCCTCAAAGACGCTCTCGTGGACATAGGCGCGCTCGGCGGACATGCACAGCTGCCCGGAGGAGGAGAAGGCGGTGCGTACGGCACCTTGGGCGGTGGGTTTAAGGGGGGCGTCGTCAAGCACGAGCATCGGGTTCTTGCCGCCCAACTCCAGCATGGTGGGGATGAGGCGCCCCGCGGCCTGGGTGGCAATCGACTTGCCAGCCTGGGTGGAACCGGTAAAGGAGAGCCCATCCACCAGAGGAACCAGGGCGTCACCCACCTCGGCACCCAGGCCGGGAACCAGCTGCCAGGCGGCCTCCGGAAGGCCCGCCTCAATGGCTAGGCGTCGCAGCAGAATTGCCGTCAACGTGGTCTGGGAGTCCGGCTTGTGTACCACGGCATTGCCGGCGGAGAGTGCTGCCAGGACGTCGCCCACGCCCAAGGACAGTGGGTAATTCCACGGGGAGATGAGCCCCACCACGCCGAGTGGGTAGTACTGCGTGCGTGTCTTGGTCAGCACGGGAAGCGCGCCGGGGCGGCGGTCGTTTCCGAAAGCTTTGCGGATGTTGACGGCATAGAACCGAGCACAGTTATACAGATCCATCAGCTCGTCATAGGCGTGGGAGCGGGACTTGCCGTTTTCGGCTTGGATCAGGTCGAGGATGAGCTCCTCGTTCTCGTGAACGAGGTCGTGCAGGCGCAGCAGGATAGCGGCGCGGTCACCTTGCCCGACGCCGGTGCGCGCATAGGTGACTGCCTTCTCGACGTCCCCGGCGGTGGCGACGGGGAAGCTAAAGAGCTTGTCACCGCTAAACGGCGCGTGAGCTTGGTTCTGCTCACCCGTGCCGCGAACATCGCGGGCGGGGTCCGTATCCAAGAAATTGTGCACTCGCTGGGGCAGGCGTGTCTGAGTGAAGGTTTTCATGCGGTCTATTGTCCCAAAAATATGGGATGCCGCTATGAGTTTTTCGAGATTTGTCTCACAAACTAAACTATTTGTGGTTAGGATGACGCTATGCCAATCCTCGCGACCACTCCACAGGCCCAGGTGCGTTCGGCCGTTGAGCCGCTCGTCAGGTCTGGTGAAAGCCCAGCGCCCGTCGGCGTTATCGACCTCGATGCATTCGACTACAACGCTGCACAGATGCCCACCCGCGCCGGGGGTCTGCCCATCCGCGTGGCCTCGAAGTCAATACGCAGCGTGGCGGCACTACGCCGTGCCCTCGAGCATGAGGGCTACCGAGGCATCCTCTCGTATTCCGTTCCGGAGGCGCTGCATCTGGTCGGGGAGGGTTTCCGCGACATCGTGGTGGCCTACCCGAGTGTTAATCGGAAGGCCCTGCGTGAGATCGCCGCAGATGACACGGCGCGCGAGTCCATCACCGTCATGGTGGATAGCGTGGAGCTGTTGAGCCTGCTCGAGGGTTCTGTACGCGTGGCCATCGATATTGACTGCACCCTCCACTTGCCGGGTGCGGTCATCGGCCCGCGGCGCTCGCCCGTGCGCACTCCGGAACAGGTCTCAGCGCTGGCGCGTGAAATTCTTCGGCGCGGTCACCGGTTGGTGGGGCTCATGGCCTATGAGGGGCAGGTGGCGTCCGTAGCGGATGGCCTGCCAGGTCCAGTGGGAGCGGTCAAGCGTTGGTTGCGTTCGAAGTCCATGGCCGACCTTGCCCCGCGGCGCCGAGCCTGCGTGGCGGCTGCGCGGGAGGTAGCGGACATCGAGTTCGTCAACGGTGGCGGCACGGGCAGCCTCCAGGAATCCGCGGCCGAGGGAACCTTGACCGAGCTCGCCGCTGGCTCCGGCTTCTATACGCCAGCGATCTTCGATGATTTCACTGGCATCAACCACAAGGCGGCAGCGTTCTTCGTCTGCCAAGTATCCCGTGTGCCCGCGCCGGGCTGGGCCACGGTCAACTCCGGCGGCTGGATCGCCTCCGGCCCTCCCGCGAAGGATCGCGTTCCGGTTCCGGTGTGGCCAGCAGGGCTGAGCTACTCCAGTACGGAGGGCGCCGGTGAGGTGCAGACCCCGCTGCGCGGGGCTGACTTAGAAGTCGAGGACCTGGTGTGGTTCCGCCACGCCAAGGCCGGCGAAATGACGGAAAACGTCGACCGCCTCCTCGCCGTCGGGCACGACGGCGTTGATGTATGGGACACCTATAGAGGACAAGGATGGACACTCCGATGACAACCACATTTAGCAATTGGGCAGGATCGGTCACCACGAAACCGCAGGAGTTTGTACAGCCCTCCCGCATAGACGAGATCCCCGGAATTATTAGCCGCTCCCGCAGCGTGCGTGCGGTGGGCGCCGGCCACTCCTTCACTCCCATCGCGGCAGGGGAGGAGACGATGCTCAACCTAGACCACGTGAGTGGGCTGGTGAGCGTCGATAAGCAGCGCAAACGCGTCCGGTTCCTAGCCGGCACTCGCCTGCGAGACGTACCCAAACTGCTGCGCCCATTCGGGCTTGCCCTGGCGAATCAAGGCGATGTGGACCCGCAATCGCTGGCGGGCGCGATTTCGACCTCGACCCACGGCACCGGCATCAATTACACGGGATTTGCGGGGACGGTCACGGGCCTGACGCTCATCGACGCCGACGGCAACGTCCGCACCTATTCCATCGACGAGGACCCGGAGCTCCTGCGCCTCGTAGTCGTCAGCGTGGGCGCGCTCGGCGTGGTCGTCGAAGTTGAAATGCAGTGCGTGGATGCCTTCGACCTGCTGGCTGAGGAGTCTGGCATTGACTTCGATGAGCTGATGGATAATTGGGAGGAGCTCTCCCGCAGCGTCGATCACTTCGAGTCCTATTGGTTCCCGCATACCGACCGCGCCATGGTCAAGGCCAACACGCGCCTCGAACCGAATGGGGAGCGCCGCTCACGGCTTAAGCAGCTTATCGACGACGAGCTCATCGGCAACGGCGCCTTTGCCGCCGCCTTGGCGTTGGGGCGCCTGATTCCGGGAACGATTCCGACCCTTAATAAGTTCGCCACCTCGGTCATTTCTCATAATCGCTACCGTTCCGCCGCCCACGACGTGTTTGTCAGCCCGCGCCGGGTTCGTTTCCACGAGATGGAGTACGCCGTGCCGCTTGCCGACGGCCCCGCCACCGTCCGCGAAATCCGTCGCTTCATCGATGAACAGGACTGGCGCATCGGATTCCCGATGGAGCTGCGTACGACGGCCGCGGATGACGTTGCTCTTTCGACGGCGTCGGGCCGTGAATCGATGTACATTGCCTTCCACATTCCGCGTGCGCTGAATCCGCAGGACTACATGCCGAAGCTGGAACCTATTTTCCGTGCAGCAGGTGGGCGCCCGCACTGGGGCAAGATGAACTCCCTGTCCCGGAATGACTTTGCTCAACTTTATACAAGATTTGATGAGTTCTGCGAACTGCGCGAAAAGATGGATCCGGAGTGGAAGTTCGGTTCGCCCTACCTGCGGAAACTGTTCGGGTAGAGGGCGTCGTCAAGCGCAGTGCAATCCGTGAATTGGATTCGAAAGTATCTCTGATCTTTGGTAGCGTGTGGAAGTCTTAATTCCATAACGCTATCGAAGAAGGTGTCTCAAACGTCCTCTGAATCCCAGTCCCTCATTACGCCGACATTCGTGTTTGCGTGGTTGGTAAATTTCGCCCAGTTTACGGTCTTCTATCTGCTTGTGACCATCATGGCGCTCTATGCCGTGGAGCAGTTTCAGGCTTCGGATACGGCGGGCGGGTTTGCGTCCAGTGCCTTTGTGGTGGGGGCGACGATTGCTCGTCTCTTCTCCGGTTACATCGTTGACGCGGCTGGGCGAAAACGCTCGTTGGTGGCCTCGCTCATTGTGGTGGCTGTAGCCATGGCGCTGTACATGCCAGCGCACTCGTTGCCGATGCTTTTTGCCGTCCGTATTTTGCACGGCTTCGGTTATGCGGTGGCCTCGACTGCTGTGATGGCAGTGGCGCAATCGGTGATTCCGGACCACCGTCGTGCCGAGGGGACCGGCTACTTCGCCTTGGGGACGACCCTAGCCACTGCCTTTGGTCCAGCGGCTGGTTTGGCGATTGTCCACCAAGCTGGCTATAACACCGTGTTTATGGTGGCGCTGACGCTGACGGTGGTGGCGTTGGGGCTGGGTCTCGTTGTGAAGGCCCCGACACAGGAGCGGCCCAGCGTGTCGTTCTCTTTGGGGAATATCGTGCACCCAGCGGTGGCGCCTTTTGGCGTCTTTATCCTTTTGGTTGGCGTTGCGTACACGGGCATTATTACGTTTCTTAACGGCTACTCCTCCCATGCGGGCCTGGAGAAGGGCGCTAGCTACTTCTTCCTGGCCTATGCGGTGGTGAGCCTCATTCTGCGCTTTGTGCTGGGCAAGCTGCAAGATCGTCGCGGTGACAACATCATCATCTATTCCTCGCTCGTCTTCTTTATTGCTGGCCTGGTAGTCCTTGCTTTGGCTGCAGCTGATTGGCAGATCATTGTTGCGGGTGCCTTGGTGGGCTTTGGTTACGGCTCAATTTTGCCGGCGGGCCAGGCTATCGCCGTGCGCTTGGTTCCCATGCATGAGATGGGGGCGGGAATCTCGACCTTCTTTTTGCTGCTGGACCTAGGTATTGGCTTTGGACCGATTCTGCTGGGGCAGATCATCTCCGCGGCGGGCTATTCCGTCATGTACTGGATGTTGGCTGCCTTGATGCTGGTGGCCTCGGTGGTCTACTTCATTGTTCATGGGCGCAAGGACGTTGCACGTGGTGACGTGCGCTACGAATAGATTCCACGTTGGTGGGGTTTTTCGTTGGTTGGCGTCGAATGTCCTGGCTAACCCATGGTGTCTACCCCCGTTTATAGTAATGATTTGACGGGAATTTACCACTGGCTATAGCGATGTGTGGCGGTGGCCGCTAGGATTATGTTTAGAACATTTCTTCTAATGCAGGTTTATCTCGGGGGAGATACCCATGACCACCACCGCTACACGCCCGCCTACCTTTTTCTTCTCAACGACCAACCCTAATAACCCACACGCGGTTGCTCGCGCTAAAGCCCGCCGTGCCATCTATGACACTTGGCAGGCTGCCATGCCCAGCCTACAAGCCGATATCAACACCACCGCCCTATCTTTAGTGGCGGCCTGGTCACTTCCGGAAGGTCACATCAAATCCGGACTGCGTGCCATCCACCGGCTTGATAGCCTGCGGACCTGACCCCTGTTTGGTAGACACCTGATATCCAGCCCGGTTGGGTTGGGAAGAAAGGTAATCTACCACCATGCCTAGGTACTCCGAACAGTTCAAA